>OFRC01000010.1_pt1 | contig 65899 bp, 95 predicted proteins | sample 1543051 | NCBI WGS metagenome assembly OFRC01 (sample SAMN07774231, study PRJEB24372) | wastewater metagenome
GTGAACAGAACATCGTTTTCACCTGCACTTACTCCATCTTTAGATGCATAACTCATCGTTACTACACCATTCGAAAGAACGCCTACATTGTTTGCCGTAACATCCAGTAAACCTGCCTGTACACCTACGAAGCTTGCTCCTTTCAGATTCATCGTAAACTGGTATCCCGCTACTTCACTGAAGTTGGCTGATGTGACCGGTATTTCTACCACTAGACACCTGTCGTGCGAGACCCGCAGTATCAGCCGTCTGTCCCTGTCCGCTTCCTCTCCTGTACCTCTTCCATCTCTCGGGCGACGTAGGCTCTCAGCTCGTCGTCGGCCATCTGCGCGAATGCGCCAGGTCCGCCAGTCTCCCGGCGATCAACGAACATCCCGGCCTCTTTACCGAGAAGTTCGAGCGCGCGGTTAGCGGCGGACTGATCTGCCAGGCTAGTCTCGATCTCAACCACGCCGCCGTCGCGGGTCGCCTTCGTGAGCTTCACCTTCTTCTTGCCCAGGCAAACCTCGGCGTGTTCCATGAGGCGATCAAGCACCCACTGGCGACTTAACGTTGTCTTGGCGTCTCTTTCAGCCTTTAGCTCGGCAAGTCGAGCTACAACCTTGGCGTTTGATAACAAACCATGCGCGGCCCGGTGGCAACTGGCGTCTTTCATGTTTTTAACGTTGTAAACTTGGCGGTAAGCCTGGGCCGCGCTGTTGCAATCCATGTATGCTTGGACAAAGCGTTCTTGCTTGTTGGTGATCTTGTAGGTCTTGCCGTCCGCTCCACGAGGTCCGGTCTTTGGCGGTTCGGAGTGAGGTACTGGATCCGGGAGCGTGTAAGGCTGTTTGGCCTTCGTTCCCTTTTTTTTCTTTGTCTCCCCCTTAGTCTTGGTCTCACCCTTGGTCCTACGCTTGGGCTTGGTCACGGGCTCGCTGGCGGCTGCAGGTGATGGGCCGTTGGTTTGCGAGGGAATGGCCGGCGAGGGGAACGTGATCACGTTGTCGCCTGGCGCTGGCGCGCTCGGGGCGCCGATCTCGGGGTTGTTGTCGTCCATGGCACTGCTCCACTTGTGTCGTGGTGAATGGGGTTGACCGCGCGCGCGATGCGGGCGATTGATGAGGCGGGCTCTATCGATGATTCGCGGGAACGTTTCACGGGGCCTAGATGCGGTGCGGGCCTCGGAGCGATCCGGGGCCTTCACTTTTGGCGATGCGGATTGCCTTTGGTCAAGTTCGATCAAATTTACGTGATCAGCTATTTTGGGTCACGAATTGTGTTATTATATGATTGTGGTCAACCGAAAGGGTAGCCTATGTCCAAGATCATAGACGGCGTGTCCTGGGTGCTCCTGCCGGTTAATATCGCGGTTGGGGCCCACTTCGCGCTCGCGGGCAACTGGTGGCTTGCGGCGTGGTCGGCTGTCGGGGCTGCATTCTGCCTCGCGAACGTGACCGCCCGTTGAACCAAGGCCCTCGGAGAAATCCGGGGGCTTTGCTTTGGCCGCGAATCGGTGCATAAGAGGCTGGCACATCGGATGGTCGTCGGCGTGTACCCGATGGCCAGTGCAACGAGTATTCACGATACGAGAGTATTCACGAAATGAGAGCCCCTCGGCGCAAGCCTTGGGGCTCTTGTCGTTAGTGCCGCGCGGTTGACGCTGGCGCCGGCGAGACGGTAGCGGTTCGAGTCGCGTGATCCTCGCAGATCTGCTCCACGATTGCATAAGCTACGCAGATCGGCATCACGCCCGTGAGCAGATCCAGCGCCGTCAATAGGTGCTGCTCGGCCTGGGCCATCACGGCCATGCGCTCGGCCTCGGACGTGTCGTCGATCATGGGCGGACCCTCGCCAGTGTATCCAGGTGCAGACGTGCGAGCGCCGCCGCGATTCGAGTCGGATCGCCCACACTGTGAGTGATCTCGGACCCTGACGGCTCCGTCAAGACGATTGCAAACCCGTCAATCTCGGCAATCTCTGCCAGGAATGCCGCCGATGCTAGGGCGCCCTTAAGATCATCGTTTACCGCAGGTGCGGTCGGGCCTGGCTCGGTGGCGCGGGGCCTGAATTGAATGATCTGAGCGCTCATGTTGGCGGCCTCAAAGCAGAGGCCCCGAAGAGCTGTTACGCTACTCGGGGCCTGGATACTGCCGATGATAGTGATTCAATACCTGATTCGTCGTCGCTTGTCAAACCTATAGTGCATTCGCGCGCGCGCGGATATTCGGGCGCGCGCGGGGCATATCAAGTGCCCTTATCGCGCGCGTCGTAAGGTTGATAAGATCCCTCGCGCTCACGGCCATTGATTTATGACCTCCGAAATGCTATCTGGCGGTATGAGCAACGCAACCACAATCCAGCTCGGCGCCCGTAGAGGCCGCCCGCCCATCGACGACGAGCCCCTTCACCAGGTATCGATCAGGCTCACCGACGACCAGGTGGCATGGCTTGATGCCACGTCGGCCGGCCTCGGGCGCGTCGGACGCAACGCAGTCGTGCGCATGCTCCTGGATCGCGCCAGGCGCACGGGCCTGCAAATCGAGCCCACTTGACTTAAATCAAAGGCGATCACGAAAATTTGATCGATCATATCCCTTTTCTGGGTTTCGAAATATGCTATTATAGAATCATGGACGGCGATGATCCGGCGCTGAGATGCACCGAGAAGCCCATGGGACCCACGCGAACCCCAGCCCCGCGAGCGGACAATCCTAACGGTGCCCCCTCGCACTAGCGCTCTGATTAGCCTCTCGTGATGGGCAACCTGAACGGGAGAAATGAAATGTCTATCAGGTACGTGACCAACGAAGAGTTCGACGCGATCATCGAGCGGAACAACCGCGCTATTGCCCTCCGCAAGAAGGCAAAGAGCAACCGTTTGACGCTCGCTGAAAAGCTCGCCCTGATACGCGAGGCCAAAGCCCTTGAGGCGATGAGTTCGCACTAATTCCCGGCAGCCTTCGGGCTGCCCTTCACGGGAGGCTAATCAACTGACGACATATTGCAAGGGCCCGGAGCGATCCGGGCTGGTTTGTCACTTTAACGACCATTGTAAGGGAGCCCTTCGGCGGCAGTGCAACCGAAGGAGAGACTATCATGACGAACAGCTATAACGGCTGGACGAACTGGTCAACGTGGAATGTCGAGCTTTGGCTCGACAATGACGAAGGGCTGTATCGCGAGAAACAGCGCTTTATCCGTCTCTCTTATCGAGAGATCGATGGCGACGCCGTGCGCCAGTACTGCATCGAGGTTTTTCCGACCGGAACGCCTGACATGCAAGGACAGATCGAGATGGGCTCTGTTGATTGGGACCAACTCGCCGAGCATTGGGAGGCCGAACGGCTGGAATACGATGCAGCATGAACCTTCGGGGCAAGGCACGGGCAACCGCGCCCTGCCTCCAAAGGGCTCCTCTTTGTCACTTTTCACCTTAGAGCGCTAGACAGAGACTCTGCACCCTCAGGCGTGAGGCTCACTCACGCAACGGAAGGGACACACACAATGATCGAATTGCTCGCAATGACCGTCATTGCAATGGCGGCTGTCGGCATCCCGGTCACGATCTTCGCGATGCTGGTTGAGGCATGGGATCGCGACGGCTGGTGACGACGCGGGCGAGGCTCCTAGCGGGGCCTCACTCCTGAGAGTGCAGAGGATTGGCGGGCCTAGCGCCTGCCGTTTGTCCCTTTTCCAGATACCGCTGGCGTCGTGCCAGTGGAAAGCCCGGCTCGGCGTTTGCGGCGCCGGCCGGGCTCAGTAGGGGCCCCGCACGGGAAACCGAGCGGGTGTTGCGCATGAACCATAACCGCATCGTGGGGGCGTTGTCCATCGTCATGGGCTTGGCCCTAGTTGGCATCGGCGCCTGGCTCAACGCGAGCGAGGTGGCCAAGGCCGAAGTGCAAGGGTACTCGTCACCTGTCGTGGTGATGGTCGTCGGACTCGCTGCGGGCTCCGCCCTGGCGGCCGTCATCATCCCGATCGCATGGCGACAGGGCTCTCGGGCTCTCGCCATGCTCGTGCTGCTCGGAACCGTGGCCGGCGAGGCTTACGGATTCGTGCTCACGATGGAGCGGGTCATTGCGGCGCGTGACGCTCGCGCTGCAATCGTCACGATCTCGAATCAGCCACGCTCCGTGGTCGAGGAGAGACTCAAGCGGGCCATCGATGAAGTCAAACAGGCTTCAATGCTGGCCGCGTCGGCGCGATCGGATCGGAAGTGTGACTCTTCCTGTCTGGCGCGCGAGACCAAGGCGGAATCGGACGCTCGCGGGCGTCTTGCCGAAGCCGAGGCTGCCCTTGTCAAGACCGTGCCTCCATCCAAGGCCGTGCCGATCGCCGAGACGATCGGAGTGCAGGCGGCATATGTCGAACTGGTTCCGGCGCTGGCGGCACCGCTGGCACTGCTGATCCTTGGCCTCGCGATGATCTCCTTTGGGTGCGGCCCTGGAGGTGATCGACGGGAGGTGTCGGACGGGGGGCTCCCCCTTGCCGGCCGGCGCGCAGCAGCGCTCCATTGGATTAGAGAGTACCGCGAGGCTAACGGGGCGCCTCCCCCGTTCCACGTGGTTCGGAAGCAGCTCGATTTGCCGAAGGCTACCGCCCACCGCTACCTACGCGCGGCGTCGGGCGAGTAATGGCAACCCCGCTCCCGGTCACACGGGCGCGGGGTTTTTTTGTGCCTGAATGCTCCGTGTACCCAACTTGTAAGGATTCCTTGAAAGTTGGGTGGTCCTATTGGTTCTCCCGGAGGCGGGCAATCTCGTCTGCCGCCTCCCGCATCAAGGCGCCCCACCGGCGGATGTCGTTCGGCTCCAGAGTCCCGTCGCGCGCCGTCTCGTCGACATCAGCGTCCGCGAGCCGCAGAAGTCGGTTTACGATGTCGTCGTGCGTCGTTTCGTCTTCCACGCTCTTTGTTGCAACGGCGATCCCCTCACCGTAAACAACGATATCTTGCATGGCGAACGTGGCCAAGTTCCTTGCACAGCACCCCACGCAGTAGTCGGTCATGCGCTTGTCGGTGATCTTCGCGCCGCACTGTTCACACGTTGCCATTCTGGTGGCTCCTGTGATTGAGTTATTTTGCCGTTGCTTTGGCGAGCGCGGCTCGTGCCTGATCCTTGGCCGCCTGACAGCAGCTCAGGCCGCCCTCGCCCATGTCGTCGAGGATTTGATCAAGCGCCTCTAATAGATCAGGCGCAGCGGCGATCAGGGCGGCGTTGCTCGCCTCGCGTTCGCAGTCAGCGCCACCGCACGTACTCATGTAGTCGTTGTGCCGATCTTCGACCAGCCCCATATCTATACCGCAATTCCAGCACTGGCGAATACGGGCCTTCGCCTTCACTTCATTCTTATCTGTCATGGTCCGGCTCCTGTGTTTGACTTACATCGGAAACCGATCGCCGGGCACGTAGTCGTCCGGCTTCGGTTCTACGAATCGAACCTCGAAGTCAGCGAGCGCGGCGTCTACCTGTTCACGGCTCGGCGCGTCGATGAGCGCGCATACTGTCGAGGCGTCGTCACTCATGCGGTAGCCGCTCGTCCATTCCCCACGCACGATCACGTCCGGCCCGAACTCCGGCTCGGCCCTCTCGACGAGATCGCCATGCTCCTCATCGTGCTCGATCACTTTCGTGATCGGCGAATACCAGCTCACCCAGAACCTCGCCATCATCTGCTCCTGAGTTTGACTTACTTGAACTGCGGATGCGTGATCGCGGCGAGGATCATCTCGTGAGCGATCAGGCGGTTGATGTGCTGCGAACGGCCGATCTCGACTGTCGCGGTGATCCCGCTAGGCAGGTGTGTGATGCGGACGCCGCTCGGTCCTGTGCCGACGTGCTGGCCGCCTCGGCCCTCGCGAGGCGGCCAGATCTCAACCCTGATGTCCGTCTCCGGGATCACGCCAGCCTCCTGTTGTGAGGGTTACTTTTCGATTATGAAGCTCACCGAGCCGTCATCGTGACGCTCGCGCTTGATGTCACCCGCCACGGGGTCATCCGGACCAATGGTGATGCTCCCGCCGAAGTGCTCAACGCACCCGCAGAGAGAGCGGTGCCGCTCGTTGTCTTCTCTGCGGCGCCGATTGTCCCACGTCTCTTTATCGTCGCTGAGACGAGCGCGCACGGCCACGACAAAGCCTGCCTCCGATAGCTGCGTCCATCCGTTTTCCCGAAGGACGTAGCCGCGTCTATCCAATCCAGCCCGTCCCGCCTTGCTTACGATGTGGCCATCCCATGTCGGGCCATGGAAAAACAGTTGACGCATGCACTCTTTCTCGTCTGGGGTAATGTCGATGCTGTCCATCGTGACGCTCCTGTTGAGATGTTTACTTCCCGAACTGCGCCTTTAGCGCAGCCGCCATAAGTCGCCCGAACGCCTGCTCGGATGTCGACGACATGCTGATCGCTGCCCCTGCAGCCGCGAGCAATGCCGACGTTGGCAGGTCATGCCCCGCCTGCACCAATCGAATGTTGGCCGGGTCGTCCGTCTCCACAACGATAACTCCGGCCGAGCGGAGCGCGCCCTTGTCTTCCTCGCTGATCGCGCGGGGCCGGACGAACATAATTGATGGTGCATCTGCCATTTCAGCGCCCTTTCGTCAAATACCTGCGCACTGCTGCGGTCGACCTCACATGACGCCGCACCCTGAACTGAACGCGGTAACGGTCTCGATCAAGCGCCGTGGCTTTCCACGATCGGTCGTTAATGTACGCGTCGGTGCGGAGGGCTTCGAACTCCATCTCGTGCACGAGGCCGCAGTCGCAGCAGGTCAGTTTGTAGCCGGCCATTATGGGCTGTATCCATTCGCTCCAGCCGTCGTCGTCGACTGAATAGTGTTGTTTGTGCCGCGTCATCGCCGGCGCTCCCTAGCTTGACGTAGTATGCCGATGCTCCGACTCCGCCACCGCCGCGTCACCTACCCGCACGAGCCAACTATTGATCTCTCGCGTCATGCGGTCCATGTCGAACACCTCGTGCGGGATCAGGTGAGCGCTGTCGTCGCGTAAACACGCCCGCAAAAGCGTCATGAGGTTCCCCGGCGCGATCGGTCCTCCGTAACGATCGTAAACGTCATCTTCCGTCATCGTCATCGCTCCTATGGTTGGTTTAGTGCTGCGTCGGAAACCGCCCTGAGAAGATGTCGTCGGGCGGCGTGAATGGAGATCTCTTGCTCGGGTTCTTGAGCCAGCCGGCGTGAAGGTTGCGCAGGAACTCTGGTGTCACGTCGAACGCCCGCGCGATGTCATCGAACACCGGGTCATCGACGCGGAGGTGATCCCCAGCGCACAGTGCCATCTCGAAGGCGAAAAGGTTTATGGCGTACTCGTCTTTCCCGCCCATTCGCCGAGCAACGTCAGACGACTTCCACCCGCGCTCCGTCATCTCGTCGACGAGGTGCTCTGCCACGTTAGGGGGATGTTGTACTTGTCAAACCCAGGTTCGTCAACTACATTGGGTTGAGTTGATGTAGGTGTGGATGGAGTGGTGCCGTGGATGATGGAACTGAACGGCGGGCCAGACTCATTTCTGACTTAACCATCCTCACCCTTCTCGTCGATAAGGGCGTGATAGAGCCAGAAGAAGCAATTCAACGCATTGAGCTAATTCGGAACGTGTTACCGGAGACATTTCGGACTGATGACGTAGCGCAGCAGCTAGAGATTGTAGTTCACTTTTTGCGCTCGCGGAGATCCGATCCGAATCATCGCTGGACGCCAAAAGTTGTTGAAGGCGGTCTTCGCTCTCGGGAAGACGACCAAGATCCCCCCACATAGCGGATGGTTTATCCATGTCTCTTCTCTCTCAAAAGCATCTTCAGGATGAGGCCGAAGCATACTCTTGGGTCGAGGCCCACGTATGGCCCGCTGGCCCGATTTGTCCGCACTGCAACGAGCACCAACGCATCGGCAAGATGCAGGGCACGGCTACGCGCATCGGCCTTTACAAGTGCTATGCCTGCCGAAAGCAGTTCAACGTGAAGGTTGGGACGATCTTCGAGAAGAGTCACGTGCCGATGCACATCTGGCTCCAAGCCTTCTACCTGATCGTTGGGAGCAAGAAGGGGATAAGCAGCAACCAGCTCCACCGCACGCTGGGAATTACCCTTAAGACAGCGTGGTTCATGAGCCACCGCATCCGGGAAGCCATGCGGATTGGTGAACTGGCGCTGCCAAAGCTCGGCGGTTCCGGCTCCGGTTCCGGCGGAACCGGCGTCGTCGAGGTCGACGAGACCTTCATCGGGCGCAAGAAGGGCGTCCCCGTGCGTCGTGGCGGCGCCCACAAGCATGCCGTCTTGGCGCTCGTCGAGCGGGGTGGACAGGTGCGGTCGATGCACATCGACAACACCAAGGCGTCGACCATCCTCCCCATCGTCAACGAGAACATCGCGAAGGAGGCGCGCGTCATGACCGACGACGCGGCCACCTACTACAAGAAGCTGCGTGGGTTCGCCTCGCACGAGTCCGTCAACCACGGCGCCGAGGAGTACGTGCGGGGCGACGTGCATACCAACACCGTCGAGAACGTGTTCTCGATCTTCAAGCGCGGGATGAAGGGTATCTACCAGCATTGTTCTGAACAGCACCTCCATCGCTACTTGGCCGAGTTCGACTTCCGGTATAACAATAGAGTCGGCCTCGGCGTCGACGACGAGCAGCGGGCAACCAAGGCTCTCAAGGGCGTCAAGGGCAAGCGTCTGACCTATCGAACGACTAACCGGGAAGTGACCGGCAATGCCCAAGAAGAAAACGCCTGAACTCACGCGGGAAGAACAGTTCAGGCGCTTCATAGAAGCGGCAGAGAAGGTCGGCCTCGACGGGAAGGCAAGGCAACTTGGTCCCGTAGAGGCGAGGTTCAAGCGCCTAGCCGCCAAGCGTAGGCGATCACCCGCAGCAGCCAAAGATGCTGGATAAGTATTCAAGCGCACGCCTAAAGGTAGATCGGGCCAAACAGCACATCCGAGCACTGCAAGACGCCATTTCCTCTATTCCTGAGGATAGATATGTTCTTGGCGTCGAGCTTGATTTTGAGCGTGGCAAGAGTCGCGTTGAGTTTAGAACCGAGCACATTGACCCAATTATCAGCCTCATCTTCGGTGATGCGGTCACTAATCTTCGATCCGCTCTCGATCACTGTTACGCGGCTGCCGTCGGAAAGTCGCATGCATCCAGAGGACAAGTATTCTTTCCCATCCGGGACAACCGTAACAGCCTTATACAATCCATCGATAAGAGAGCAGAAAAGAGCCCCGTCCCCGAGGCACTTAAGGCTCTTCTTGCTGACGAGATAAAGCCCTACGACGACGGAGGGAACAGGAACATATGCGGCCTCAACAAGCTCGCCAACATCGATAAGCACAGGCTCCTGCTCGCTATCTCCGCACTCGCTGGGATATCCGTCTCTTATAGTCATGGAGAGGTGACTATCACGAACGGCTTCTTTGCATGCGAGGCAGGCGAGAAGTACGTAATCTCGACTGGACCAGGGCCCATCGAGTTCAAGAGCAAGCCTAAGCCTACCCTGTCGGTAATGATTGGCGAACGAGAACCCAGCCTCTTCTACGGCAAGCCGGCTGTTCCAGCGCTTCTCGGATTCGTCGCAGATGTTACTGCCGTAATTGACAGAATTGCCGTCACGATCCCCTAAATTGGGTTTGGAAAGTATCATATCGCCCACGTTAGGCACATCAGCAATTTCGGCCATCGTCGGCGCTCCTATGTTTTACCTATCCCATCCCATGTCGCGATCGAGTCGATCATGGGCCTCGTCGCGCTCTGCTCTGGCGGCGTCGCTCGCCTCGCGTTCGCACCTAGCGGCACCGCACGTGTCCATGCGGTCGTAGTGCCGATCTTCGACCAGCCCCATATCTCCACCGCAATTCCAGCACTGGCGAATACGGGCCTTCGCCTTCACTTCATTCTTATCTGTCATGGTCCGGCTCCTGTGTTTGCCCTACTCGCTTACGGCTTCATCGCTACGCGCAGGAGCGCCGTGCGCAGCCGCTTGATCTCGTCGGCGGCGTCGCTCGCCGTCAGCGCCTCCGCCGTGCGCCGCTCACGCAAGCGCTCCCGCGTCTCGACGCAGTGCTCGCCATCGGTGCAGATGTGGTCATGCAATTCTCCGGCCCCGGACCTGTCGCACGATGCGCATTTGCAGCGCCGGCAGGACCAGACGGTCATCAACTGATCCAGGATGTCAGGCACGGAAAGGCTCCGTCATTTGGGTTTCTCAGTCGATGATGTAGGTCTCTGAACCGTCGGGGTGTGACGTGTGGCTCCACCGCTTGGGCTCGCGCTCGTGCTGCTGGCGGGTGGCCGTGATCTTCCCGCCGGCCGCTCGCAGTGCGGCCATGTGAGCGCGGGCCTCGCGCACCGTCTCTGCGATGCGGTGCAGGCCGAGCATGTAGACCTCATTTCCGGGCCGCATGCCGAGCAGGAGATCGCCGAACGTATCACCATCGACGGTCGTATAGACGGCCGCGAGATCGACGGCGGCGAGCGCCTCGCGTTGTCGCTTGGCAGACCAGCGCGGCGAGACGCGCAGCCATCCGACGCGGTGCACGTAGGCGTTGGCCGATTTCTTCTCAACACGTTTCATGCGGCCAATGTATCAACGTGTTGACACCATGGCAAGCCGGGCCTATTTGTTGTTAACGGTAGATCGAATTGAGAGGCCCGAGCGCAAAAAGTTGGTGTATCCCGCTTGACATACGTCGCGACATGCGCTATATTTCAATCATCAGCAACGGCCAATGCGGCCACCCGGGAGGAAGATGACGATGCTCAAGGCTTATAAGTTCACCGCCTTCAACAGCCAGGCTCGCTACGGTTGGGGCTGCGAGACTGAGGCCGACGCCTTCGCTGACCACCTCAACCGCAACCGCGAGATCAACTGCTACGGTTTCGCTGAGGTGATCGACGCCGATGAGATCGCGAAGCTTGAGGCCGGATACGGTGACCAGATCAACCTCGGCGAGGAACTCATCGCCATCAAAGACACAGAGTAATGACATCTCCTCGCGAGGCCCGGCGCCAGTTGGGCCTTTCCCTTGTGGAAATGGCGGAAATGCTTGGCTACGTCGGCGAGCATCGACGCCAGATAATGCACCGGATCGAGATCGGCGATCGCGCGTTGCGCGAGCCGCAGAGGCGACTGATCGCGGCGTATCTGGATGGGTACAGGCCGACGGATTGGCCGGCGGAAAAGTAAGACATAGGGAAAGGCCGGCCGTGACCACCGTCTACATCTCGCCGCTTGATGATACCGCCAAGAAGCGCCTCTTGAAGGCGGTTGCTGCTCGTGGTCAGGCCAACGGGCTTGAGGCGGCGGCTGTCGTGATGTCGAAGATGGCCGAGGGGAGCATGCGCGTCGTTGGAACAAACGCGATCAGAGATGCTGCGCAGGCGATCCGCGACAAGGCTGCGGCCATCCGCAAAGAGGCGGACGCGGAGATTGCCGCGCTTGAAGCGACCTGCAACTAGCCAAGAGGAAAGGGCCCGGCATGTCGATCAACACCGCGCCGCCGGTCTACGTCTACCGATGGGACCGATGCGGCCGGAAGGGCGAGCGCTGCAGGGTGACTGCTCGCGGCACGATGAATTCCTGCCGCGTCGAGTTCGACGACGGATTCGTGATGATCACGAGCCGCAACGCGTTGAAGAAGCAAAGCTGAAAGGGCCCGAACGCAAAAAGTTGATGTATCCCGCTTGACATACACAGCGACGTGCGCTATATTCCAATCATCAGCAACGGCCAATGCGGCCACCTGAAGGGACGATGACAATGTTCACGATGGACAACACTAATGGTTTCACGCCGGCCGACCTCGTCCTGATGAACGAGGCTCTCGCGGTGCTGATCTCCTCCGGCATCGACGAGAAGAACGCCTCCGCCATCATCAACAACAACTGGACGGATGGCGAGAACACGATCGAGAGCCTGACCCGCGTTCATGACAAGTCCTGACCCTCGCGAGGCCCGGCGCAAGCTGGGTCTCTCCCTTGTGGAAATGGCGGAAATGCTTGGCTACGTCGGCGAGCATCGACGCCAGATAATGCACCGTATCGAGATCGGCGATCGTGCGTTGCGCGAGCCGCAGAGGCGACTGATCGCGGCGTATCTCGACGGGTACAGACCGACGGATTGGCCTGCGAAGAAGTACGACTTAGGGAAAGGCCCAACATGAAATTCGAGACAGATTTGGATGAGCTGCTGGAGACTCGCGCTGAGGTGCGCCGCCTGCGAGCCTTGGTAGCCCGTCTGCGCTCCAGGCTCCGTTTCGAGATGATGAGCCGCAATCTCATTGAGGCTGCGAAGCCCATTTCTGCCGTCGCCGACAAATCCAAACATTGAGGCCCGCGCTGTGAACAACAGTCGGCTGCACAGCAAGCAAGAGCCCCGACTTGTCGGGGGGCGGCTGTACTCGTTCCTCGATCTGTTGGGCTGGGAGGTGATTTGCAGCATCTGCGGGTCATGGCAGAGGCTCAAGTCGATGACTGTCGACGACTGCGTCGACGAGGCGAAGGCGAAGGGATGGGGCATGAACGGCAACGTGCATCACTGCCCCTTCTGTCGAGCGAAGGAAGCCGCAGAGCCGACGTTCGCAGACTTCTATAGGTAACACAGAAGGAAGGGCCCGAAAGTGACGCACGGCGAAGCAACCCGCGAGATGCTCGACGGATACCTCGACGGCCTTCGTGGAGAGCCGGAGCCTGGGGCAAATCGATCCGCCAGCTATCGCCACGGGTGGAAAAACGGGCGAGACGACCGGCGCAGTTCTCCCCGCGCGCCGTCGTCCTATATCCACGCAGAAGCGCAGGCCGCGATCGCGGCGGACTTGACGACGCAGTGAACCAAACCAAGAGGCCACCATGGGCACTGCGATCAACAGCCAATGCTACAGCGCGAGGTGCATTCGCGGGACATCGACTACGATGTTCTTCGTGGTCAAGTGCTACGCTCGCGGCGCCGAGCATGCCTTCGCCTTGGCGCGGCAGAGCGGTTACACGCCGTTGTCGCTGGACTAACCCAACCCAAGAGGCCGGGCATGACGGTGAAGGAATTGATCGAACAATTGATGTCGTTGCCGGACCAGGATGCTGTCGTTTGCACCTACGTTGGGGACGCGGAAGAAATGGTGCCGGTCACTGGCATGCTCTACGGTGGCGACACGCCGAAGATCGTCGCCCTGCAGACGGACAATCCGAACGACTGACTCAACTGAAAGGGCCGCTGTGAGCACGAACCGCCATCGCCGACACAGGCCGGGGAAGCCAGCCAGCCGGGACGCATCACGGTACTCTCCGGCCATGTGCCCTCACTGCGAATACGACCGCCGGTTCCTTGGCTTCGAGATGGGCGGGTGGCTCCAGCAGGACAACAACGGTCCGATCGTTGCCTGCCCCGTCTGCAACGACGACGGCAGGCACCCGAGGGAATAGCAAAGAAGGAAAGGCCGCCATGACACTCATTGCCTACCACGGACAACAGTCCGTAAAGGATGCAATCCTTTCCGTTCTCGCCGCCCATCGAGAGGCTGATCGCCTCATCCAGGGCTACGGCTATTGGAGGGATGGTAAGGGCTGCGCTGTCGGGTGCACTATTGGGTCTGGCGATCACGCTGCATACGAAACGATGTTCGGCGTCCCGCAGGCCATCGCGCATCTCGAAGACAAAATCTTCGAGGGCTTGCCGGTAAGCGCAGCTAGGGAGTGGCCGGAGCGGCTGATGTCAGCGATCCAGCCCGGCGCTGATCTGACGCGGGTGCAGTGGCGTTTCCTACACTGGTTGCTCACGACTTCCGAAGTCAATCCTGGCATTGCGCATCCGCTCGTGGCTGATGCAGTGGCGGAGTGCGCTCGCATCATGTTGATGCCCGATGGGGAACCCCCAGTCGCGGCGAGGAGCGCGGCGGAGAGCGCGGCGAGGAGCGTGGCGGCGAGCGCGACGAGGAACGCGGCGAGGAGCGTGGCGGCGAGCGCGGCGTGGAGCGCGGCGAGGAGCGTGGCGGCGAGCGCGACGTGGAGCGCGGCGAGGAGCGTGGCGGCGAGCGCGACGAGGAACGCGGCGGCGAGCGCGGCGTGGAGCGTGGCGGCGAGCGCGGCGGAGAGCGCGGCGTGGAGCGTGGCGGCGAGCGCGGCGGAGATCGCGGCGACGAGCGTGGCGGCGAGCGCGGCGGAGATCGCGGCGACGAGCGTGGCGGCGAGCGCGGCGGAGAGCGCGGCGTGGGCTAAAATGGCTGATCGGTTGATTGAATTGATTTGTGAGGCGCCAGCCGCCGCTCACTAACTCAAACCAAGAGGCCGGACGATGAAACAGGCGCACTTCGTGACGTTCCTATCTCCCGGCACATTCGTGTCCGAGACGACGACGCGGGAGATCGCGTCATGGAACGTCGACGACGCGGTGAAGATGGCTGCCGACATTTGCGAGCGCCACGGCGCGCGTCCGTATGGGTTCCAGTTCACGACGCGAGGTCGTACCGAAGACGAGCTCGGCAGCAGGGTTCTCGAGCGGAGCGGCATCTACTATCTCGGCGGCACCGTGCGCACGGCCACGGAAGTCCTCGCCGGCACCGATCCGGACGAGCGTATTCTTCGGCACAATGTCAAGGGTGGAGACTTCAAGCGGGTCATCGTGAACAATAACTCGTGGAAGTTCACGGCCCAGCTCGATGACGGCGACGTCGTGCTCGACGTGACGCTTCCATGTCTCGTCGAGGAGGAAAGCTGAAAGGGGCCAAGAGACTGAACGAATTTCCCTCGCGAGGCTGCAGCTCGCAGAGGGGGATGCTCCGGGAGAGCGCTACCGTCCGACGAAGTTACCCGGAAAAGAGAATCTCGGCGGCGTGACACGACCAGCGGCAGGGCGGCTTAGGCTGGGCCTGTTTGCCAGAGGGGTGTAGGGGACGCGATACGTCGCATTAGGAGAGGTCGTTGGTTCGAACCCAACTCGCCATGAGGCGATAGCTCAGAGGTAGAGCGCTCCGAAGTGACGCCCCAATTTATTTAACCGAATCAAAGAGTGAGGCCTGACATGACAGCAGCCATCGTCGCGTCGTCGCCTGTGACCAACGACGACGCATTCGAACCCGGCGACTGCCGGGCCGTGCATGCCGGCGAGATCAGGCTGGAGGACGGGCGGGTATTCGTCGGCGTGATTCTCGAATTTCCAGCCGGCCCGCCCGCCCTGCCGATCTCGGTAATCTGGGACGGTATGCCGCTTACGCTCACGGTCAAGAGGCCGCCATACAACTCCAAGGAATGAGACTCGAAATGGTCGAGCAATCGAGAAGACTGCCAACGCTCGATGAGTACAATAGGCAGCGCCAGGTGGCCGACGAGGAGCGGCCGCTGGGGGCTGGCGTGCGCTGCTGGAAATGTCACGTAGAGATGATATTCGCCATCCCCGGAGTGGTCAATGCAGGTCACCCACCCACTGAGTGGGTAGCCTGTCCGAAGTGCCGGGAGGTGGGCTTAAAGCGCGTATAGATTAGCTCAGAGATAAGGGCCCCGACCGATGGCGCGCAAGAAGCAACGTGCACCGCCGCCGCCCATTGATCTGCCGCCCGATGGGCAGACCACAACGAGGCGATCTATCACCGTAGCGTTTTATTGGCCGATGGAGGGCTACGGGTGCCATACGAAATTTGAGAGTGCCGATGCCGCGTTTGCCTACGCACGCAGGCAGGCGCCTGACGCTGAGGATACGGGGCGAGCTGTGGTGCATGTGGTGGAGACGGTGCAAACCGTGACCGTCGTTCGCGTCAAAGAGTAACCCAACTCAAGAGGCACGACAGTGACGCGCGAAGATAGGATCGCCGTAGCTCGTCGCAAGCGCCCGCTTGCCGACCTTGAGCGGGCAGCAAGCATCTCACGCCGTCGCCGATGGGGGACGATGGAAGGCGCCGATCTCGCCCTCGCGAGAAGCTGGCGACATTCAATGACCATGTGGGCCAAGTCTAGAGCGAGCCCGCCAACGAACTACTGCGCCTTGTGCGGCCAATTCGGCCGGATGTGGGATGACCACGCGAAGCGCTACCGCGAGCCGATTGTTCATGTAGCGAACTGCTCGTGGGGCGTCGAGGCGCCGGAGCCGTATCCTGGGCGGAGTCGAGGTTGATACCAGGTAAAATGGAAGGGCCGGACTACGTGCGGATCACCGACCGAAAGGTGGCGGGCCTAGCGACAAGGGCGCGGGTCGTACTGCAGACCGCCGGGAAAATACACCCCTCCGGTGATCCGCACGCAGCCTGACCGAGACGCACGCCAAGCCATGGACTGGACTACGGCCGCGACGCAAAAATGGAGGATCTTGTGGCGAAGATCAAATGGACGGACCAAAAAACGGACCCCATTGACTTCGAAATCGTTGATTCGCGCACGACTTGGCACCCGTCAGACACCGATCATGGTTTGTGGGAGCTTGCCGATCGCGCGATGCCTTCAGATGTCGGCCAGACGGCGGATCGATGGAGTCTTGGCGCCGTGATGCGGGAGATATGGCGCGCAGCATTCATCGCGGGGTGGAGAGCGGCGCATTCCGCTGGAGTCCAAGCCGCTACGGGGCGTAAAGAAGATACGGCCGACCCTCATGAGCCCAGTCCCAGATGTACCACGCATGATTGAAGCTCGGCGCAGCCTTCGGCTTCCCGTTCGCTTCGACGAACCACACGATCCGCTTCGTGAGAACCAGTTTAGCCGCGAATGGTTGGCACTTCCCGAACAGGTGTTTGCGGCTCGATGCGTGGTCGTAATCGGTTCGTAGAAGCATCGCCACCTGCCCTCTTGGTTCCATCAGCTTGATGGCGTGAGCGATAAACACAGCCGAGTCACTATACGGCGGGTTCGTGATGATGCTCTGCACGCCTGGCACTGCGGTATCGCACTTCAGAAAATCAATCTCGGAGGTCTCGCGGTCGGTGGCGACTACCTGAAACCTGTCCTTGAGAACGTCCACGATGTTGCCGTTGCCGCAGGCTGGCTCCCACACGGGGCCACGAAACGGATAGCCGCTGTTGATCAGAGCCTCCGTCACCCACGCCGGGGTATAGTAGGCGTCGTTCTCCTTCCGAATATAGCCGCTGTTGCGCTGAGACATCAGTAGGGCACCTCTCGATCATCATCGTGTAGATTGCAGGGGCCCGGTGCCATTGCCCGAAGGAGCCGACAAGCCTTAGCGCATACCGGAGCGCTGAACCCCTCCGCCTGCAATTCCTCAGAGGCCCGGAACTCCGAAACGATACGTCAGTCGTGCCGAGACGGTGTGCATGTCCGGTTCCATGTTGAGGTTCAGAACGCCGGGGATGAGAGACGCTGCCTCCGCGTCGAACCGCGAGTAGCGGTACTCGCCAGTAAGGAAGAGCCCGTTCCCGAGCGCCATCTCCATACCACCGCCGAACACCATGCCGGAGAAGTCGGAGACCGCGAAGCTCGTCGCCAGCAGCGGAACCTTGACCGCCGATGTCTGCATCTGCGTATAGCCGATGAGGCCGTAGACGAGCACGTTCTCGTTGATGATCACGCCAGCTCGGCCGCCGATCGCCCACTGGGTGTCGATGCTCATGGTGGCAATAGGGCCGCCGATCAGGCCCGACGAAATGCTCCACTCCTGATTGTGCCAGTCGTAGGAACCCCATGCGCCAACGACGAACTGCTTGGCGATCTGAATGTCGCAACCGACCTGGCCACCGAATGCGGCGCCGTTTGAACCCAGCCCGTCGATGCCGATGATCGAGGGCCCGCCGACCACGTCAATCGATGCGTTGTTGGTAGTCGATGCCATGCCGACTCCGACGCCGATGTAGCAGCCAGTCCAGTTGGTCTTGGTATCGGCCGCACTGGCGGTTGCCGTGAGGCTCAGAAAGAGGGAGATCCCCGCAATCAATCGGTTCATGATGATCCGTCCGTTTGGTTGGTTTGTAACGCGCAAACGCAACTGACCATAGTTAGCGAGACATGCGCCTCTCTGTGCGCTCGTCCGCCTCCTGTCCGACCTGCTCCCAGTACACGCGATTCGCGTCCTCTGCCATAATTTTGAGGTCGTCTGCTGCTCTCCGCGCGTCGTGCATCTTGCGCAGGTATCCTTTATACTGCTCAGAAGTCCGTACTATCCTCTCGGCCGCCGCTTCGCTGAGCTTGTCGTTCTGAGCTTTCAGCCTGGACACCGCATCCGCCATGACGAGCTTCTTCCCCTCCTCTAGGCGCCTTGCGTTATCCTCTGCGGCGGAACAGTCGAGAGCCTTCAGCCTCCACTGTTCGCGCAGGTGATCTCGGTTCCTGCGATCGACGGGGAGTGCTTTGACGGATGCTGTCATCTCCGCTCAACCGTTCCGTTCATCTTCTTTTTCCATCCGCTGCGCTTGCTCCCAAGCATGGGGTTCTTTGACCGCTTGAGGCCTAGCCGCTTGTCTCGCACGCGCTTTCCCTTCGCGATCATTCGCACGTCGTTTTTTGTCTTCGGCAGATGGCATCGCCAATGTACAGGAGCCAGGTTATCAGTAGTGTCTTGCCCACCAAGCGCGTGCGGGACGACGTGCTCCGCCTCCCAAGTCGAAAACTCAACGTCGATTGGAGACTTGCAGATGTGGCACAGCATGAAGTACCTGCCACGTTCGATGTAGGCATGGTTGGCCAGAACAATCGTGCGGGCCCGCTTCGAGTTGCGGCCTTTGCTCTTTGTTCTCGCCGGCTCATCGCCCATGACCGCCTGCATGTCCGCTTATCGTGGCGTCAGTTCCGATGCTTGGCCGGCGATGCTGTCCGGTTCTCTGTCCGCTTCGGCGGCAGATCCTCCGGCCCAGCCATTCCAGCATCTGGCTCCCACCTCTCGTCGTCGAACATCGGGATGGTGTCGACTGGACCCGTTGGCGCTTCGGCTACCCCATACCTCGATGCCTTCCCGTTCAGTTCGCGATGCAGAGCGTCGAACCCCTGCTGCAACTGATCGAGCGGCATGAGGCGCTCGATTTCCGTCCGGCTCGCCGTGTGGAAGTGCTTCTTCACCAGCTCGGCCCGCTTGGCCTTGGCCTCTTGCGCCTGGCCGCCGAACCCGTGCTCGGCGAGGATCGCGTCGATCTCATCCACAACAATCTGGCGACGAACGCTACGGAGGTCGGAGCCTACAGGCTGATCCTCCTCTGGAATGATGTCTTCCGATGTCCGGTTCGGGTCCACGGACTCGTGCTTCCCGCCGAGTGCTAGGAACTCGACGTGCGGAAGGAACGTCTTGAATGTCGGGTTGGGGAACCGCTTGCCGTCGAGCTTCTGCGATCTGTCCTTCAGGATAGTTGCCGTTCGGGTGACAACCCGAGTCGTCAGGTCAAGATCGCGCTCCATCCACACCAGCATGTTCGGCTCATAGCCGAGGCCCTTCTCGGCCTGCATTTTGACGCCGCTCTTGACGATCGTCTTCTTGCCTCGGTCGTCTTCTTCCGTGTCGTACTCGTGACCAAGGCGACCGCAGAGAATGCAATGGAGCTGCGAGTTGACGAACCGGTCTGAAAACCCGCGCCACATCTTCTTGAGCACCGCCCAGTCCTGGAACTGCAAGTCGTTCCGCTTCCGCTGAGCCTTGTAGCTGTCCTGAAGATCCTCCCAGAAGTGGGTTACGCTGTCGATCAGGAGGACGCTGGCGTTCTTCTCCGCGTCGTTCACGGCCGCGACGAGATCCTTGAACGCTCGTGTCTTGGCGACCTGCAACTCGATCCCCGCCTTGTCGAACATCGGCTTGACCCACGCCGACCCCTGCTCGGTGTCGAGAAAATAGACGGGGCGATCAGAACCGGCGATCCCCTTCTTCCTCAGATACGCTACGAATCCGATCGTGAACAGCACGGCCGAATGTGTTTTCCCGGCCCCCGCGTCCCCCATGAATCCGAGCTTAGCGAACGCCATCGAGTTCTCGGCCGGCTTAAACAGGCTCATCTGTCATTCCCCCTGGCAGTCCGGCAGGTAGAGTATCTTGTCGATCTCGTCCTGCATCATCGCAATGGCAAACTCAGGTCCCCGTATCGCGACGATCTTCCGCCGCAGTAGTTCCAGGTCGCCTGCCAACTGTCTGTCAAGGCGAGCGTCCTCGTCGCCTTCTGTAGGCTGCTTGCGAAGATCGCCGCCAACTACTCTCGGCGACCACCCCTTCTGACGCAGTTTCGTGACGTTGTTCACCTTTCGCGCTCCTCAATCTTGGACCTGACGCCACCCCTCCGGCGTGTGCTCGCGCTGCCGGCGCACCTCGTACACTCCGACGCCGAACATGATCGGCTCATGCGTATCGTGCGAACGCAGGTGCTCCAGCTTGGTCGGTCGGTTGACCTTGAGCCATGCGATCAGAGGGTTGTCGGCGCTCGTGAACATTTCGACGGCTGGCTTACCTCGCCGCTTGTCGAGCACCATCACGTGGTGGTGCCCTGTCTCGCTGTGCGTAACAGTGATTTGCCCGTCAACGGCATCGGCCGGCTTCGCATCAATGGGGATGCTCTCCACGCGCCGAAAAAGCACGTCCCCTTGGGCGCAGACTTGGTCGAATGTCTTCACGTCCTGACCTCCGGTTGTTTGAACTCTTTGCTGTCGACGCTCCACATCCATGCCTGAGCGTCAAAAGCAGTTTGCACCTCACGTGGCACTGAATGGACAAATTCTCGTCCAGTACCACACAATACCTTGAGAAACCGGCTCCTGCCGCTACCAGGCAGGTCGACTTCGAGCAACGTACCTATTTGTGGGTTGTCGTGGCGGTTTATGGTGGTCGCACTCAGTTCTGCTAAGATCCGTGACCACCCGACAATTTCACAAGCGGCTCGACGTTGTTCGACGTTCTCCCATGTAAGGGCTGCCTGCGCGCTGAGAGCGGCGCGGTTCTCGATCCAACCAGCCGGGATCGTTGTCCCATGCCACGAGTAGAACCTGAACGTTACGCCGTAATCGACTGCCGGACCAGTCTCACAGTGAAGGCGTCCGCCTACATCACGGTTGATCGCCTGTGGCCGCTCGCAAATCATAATGAAATTACGGTTCGGCCAATAATACCCGGCTGAACCGCACACATCGCGTTCAGCGCGAATGGCTGCAAACGACGGATGGTCAACACCGAGAGCACGGGTTGCCTCAACAAGTGCTGGCCAAGCCATCCACATCTGCCCCCCACGCCATTCGTGCCAGCGCACGGCCCTGTACACGTCGCTGTCCACGGCGCTGTCCACGTCGCTGTGCACGTCGCTGTCCACGTCGCTGTCCACGTCGCTGTACACGGCCCTGTACACGGCCCTGTGCACGGCCCTGTGCACGGCGTTGTACACGTCGCTGTCCACGTCGCTGTACACGGCCCTGTGCACGGCCCTGTGCACGTCGCTGTACACGGCGCTGTTCACGGCGCTGTGCACGGCGCTGTTCACGGCGCTGTTCACGGCGCTGTGCACGGCGCTGTTCACGGCGCTGTGCACGGCGCTGTGCACGGCGCTGTTCACGGCGCTGTGCACGTTCCTGGTTCGTGCAATCGACATGGCGGCGATTGACGCGGCCAAAGCGCCAACCAGAGGCGACGACACCCAAATGATCGGCACACGATCACTCAGTCCGGCCATGCGATAAATTGTCCGTAAGGCGGCTTCCGCACGCGGCCGATCGGCTGGCTCGCACCTCAAGCCGTCTTCGATCGCGCGCCTAACGATGGCCGGGAACTGCGCCCGTACCTCATCCGGGATATGAGTGATCTTCTTCAACGGCAGTTGCCTTCTCCTTGTGGCGCCACGCGCGTGCTTTCAACTCAACCTTGACACTCCATCATGTGGTTGTCAACAATAAGTTGACAAGCCGTGCTATACGTGTGACAACGCTGCATGTCCGAGATGAAGCAGAGACCAAAGGAACTGACGCGCCTCTTCAAGAGGCTCAGGCCGTCTGAGCTTGCGCGCGGTCTCGGAATTTCGTCGGCTGCCGTCTACGCATGGCGAGAGATCCCGCTCGATCGGATTGCCGACGTTGAGCGAATCAGCGGCGTGCCGCGCGAGCAACTACGGCCAGACATCTTCATTCGCCGCAAGTCTCGATTGCGATCCCGTGCACGTACCGCGTTGAGGGACGCCACTTAATTTGATCCGTGTGTCACTGAACGGGAGAGGATGAATGGGGTGGGATCAGGTCACGACCGATCGCGTCGTGGAGATGCACAAGGGTGGCATGTCACGTCGCGCGATCGCACGGACGCTCGGGATGGGCGTCGGAAAGGTGGTCGGCAAGCTCTATCGTCTCGGCTACAGAGACGAACAGCGGTCGACACAGCACCGCAATCGACAGGCGATGTCAACCGCTTTAGCCAAGCGAACGGGTGCACCGTCAACGCGAAGACCTGTGGAAAACTTCGACGCGCTGCCACTCCCTCCAACCCAAATCAATGAGGATGTGGCACGCAAGGCGTTGCTTGATCTCGATCGCGGCGATTGTAGGTGGCCGGTCGGAGATCCTAGAGAGGGTGCGTTTGGCTTCTGCGCTCTGCCGACGGCGGCGGGCCGTCCCTACTGCGAGACCCACTGTCGGCGCGCGAGGGACGCAAAATGTCAGCCACAGACCGCCACGTAGGCGGCTATCTCCTGTCAATCGGGTTGATGGCAGCGGGCGCATGCGCGCTCGCCATCACGCTCAAGATCAACTTCCACTTCGGCTCCGGCCTCGCCGTAACTGAGGCCGGCGCAGAGTTGCAGGGACTATCCTCACTTGTTGTCGATGTTATGGCGGCCCTGCTTGCCGTAGCATCCGGGGCCCTCCTTCGCTCCGGCCGAGGCGCTATGGGCAGCTTCTGCTTGGCCCTCACCGTCTGCTTCGGTGCATACAGCCTGGCAAGCGCTGTTGGGTTCGGCGCGGCCGAGAGGATGTCGCTGTCGGAGTCTAGAAAGGCGACGGCAGCCGACGCCTCCGCCAAGGCAAAGTCTGCCCTGGACATGCGCGTCGGGTACATCGAGTGGCTGAAGCGAACCACAACCACCAAGACCAAGGACAGCAAGAGCCTTATCGAGGCTACGTCACGGGAGATCGACAAGATCGGCGAGACTAAGGTTGTGGCTCCCGTCATTATTCCAGACGCTCAGGCGCGCGCGTTCTCGCACCTGATCGGATTCGACGAGAGCCGTATCCAGCTCTGGTTGGTAGTGGCGCTGGCTACCTTGCTCGTCACGGCGAAGGTGGCTGGCTTCGCGATCGGCTCCTATGTCTGGCCGACTCGCCTTGCCCAAGGATCAGAGCCCGACAAGCAGCACGAACATTCGGTGCCAGCCGCCAATGACGACCTGCCCGGACTGTCGTCTCCGGTAGACATCGCAGCAGAGCGTCACCGTCGCATGGTGAAGAGGTTTCTCGCAGAGCAGACGAGGCCGGACCCTAGCGGAAGAGTGACAGCGACCCAGGCTTACAATGCGTTCCGCGTATGGACCTACGACGAGGGGTATGTCGCACCTCCGACCCAGGCCATGTTCGGAAGAATCTGTGGAGAACTCGGCGTCCCGAAGATCCCAGGAGCGTCTATTCGATACGGCGGCATCTCTCTTGTCGAGGACAAGGACTCCCACGCCGTCCGGGCTGCCTGAGCCGGAGCGGGGTTGAAAGGGGCTGCGTACTTAGCCCTCCCGTCCGGCTGATGAGTGTGGCAAAATTACGATTGATTTAACGGTGCGTTCTGGTTTATAATGGCCAGTTAAAGTAAGGAGCCCCCGGTTCTGGAAAACCGGAGGCTCTGGGATTGTGTGGGGGGGGGTAATGGTCGATGGAACTCGCAAGGTTCCGTGGACCTGAGCGTCAGAGCCGCCATTGTAGGCCGCTCCGTTAGTCGAGTTAGCTGCTGCAACACCAGCCTTGGTGGACGCCGTAACTTGGTGATAGAAGCCCTAACTTGGTGATACACGAATATGGCTAAGAAGCGCAAATGTCAACAGGTTTTCCACAACCTGCCCTCGTGGACCTACCCTGAAGCATACGTCAAGGCCGCCTTCGAGTTGCGAATCGGGATGATGGCCGAGCGCTCGGGGAACACGCCTGCCGAGTACCAGGACATGCTCCGCAACCAGGAGCGGGCTGGCCTACTCACCATCATGTATATGGATGACACCCACGTCATCGCGTGCTGGCACGACCCCAAGATCGCCCGCGCCCTCGGCGGCATCCACGCACCGAGGGTCGCCCAATGAGCTACCAGCACAACGGCGGCCCCGAACTCGAAGCCCCTGAAGGCTACGATAAGATTGGCTGGGTCGCTATCCACCGTTCAATCTGCGACCATTGGCTCGTTGGTTTCGGTAAGACCGTGTCACCGGCCGACCCCACCCGTGGCGCCCATTCTCATTACGAGGCTTTCTCCGATCTGATCATGCGGTGCCGGTACGATTCCGGGTACGTCGTGAACAACGGTCGGAAGATGAAGGTCGAGGCCGGACAATTGTTAGGCGGAGTGTCGTGGCTGGCAGACCGTTGGAACTGGTCTCCGAAGAAGGTGCGATGGTTCCTCGACAGGCTCGAAGAGGACCAGATGATCAGCCGTTCGACCCCCAATGAGAAGGGGCGAGCGAACGGAACCTTCAAGGGCAACCAACGCATGGTCATAAGTATTTGTAATTACTCGCAATATCAGTTTGTTGGAGAAAAAAAGGGCGACCGAGGGGCGACCAACTGGGCGACCAAAAAGGCGACAGCCAGGGCGACCAATGTAGTCACACAAGTTACTGATGTTGTTGATGAAAACACGAGTTGTGAGAGCAACAAAGGCGACAGATGTGGCAACCAAAAGGGCGACCAACGGGGCGACTTACTAAACAAGTATAACAAAGATTCACACACAGACGCGCGCGCGTATACACGCACGCGAGAGGACGCCCGTTTGAACGAGGCTTTGCCTCCGAAGCAGATGGTCAACCCGGATGGCAGCTTCGACGGCATCGCGATCGAACTGACCGCCGAAGAGCACGCAAGTTGGCGCACAAGATTCGAGGCTCTCTCCGGCACGTGGCCATCCCCCCTGCTGGTTGCCGATGAGTTCCTCGGCGCCGAGTTCGAGCGGCAGGGCATCCGTGACCCACGCCAGCGCATGGTTCGCGTCCAAGCCTACCTCGCCAAGCGCAACACCGAGGCTCAGATGTTGCAGGCGCAAGTAACCGCCACCGCCCTCGTCAAGCCGAGCCCGCGCATCAACGGCGGCGGCAACAGGAACGGCAACCAGATCGACTACACCGAAACGATCAAGCGCGCCCTGGCGCGAAAAGGATTGGCCACCCAATGAGCACCGTGCTGGGAGAATTTCTCGATGCCCTGTTCGCGTCGTTCCGAAACCCTGGCGCGAACCAGGATCGGACCGACAGGCTGATGGACCTCTACGTCGAGCACATCGGCACATTCGACGACACGGTCCTTCGCGCGGCGAAGGCCCATATCATTCGAACCCGCAAAGATCCGTTCCTGCCGACGATCGCGGAGGTGGTCGAGGTTTGCGAGCACGCCCGCAGCGGCAAGCTGATCGATCTCATCGACCCGGAAGGGGCGAAGAAGCGCGCCGACTTCGTGCGGAATCTGCGGGTCATCGGCGGCAGCACGCCCCCGCACATCGGCCCCGTCGAGGACTGATCACCCATGAGCGATGGGACTCCGATCGATGTCATGGCGGCTGGCGTAGAGGTCGAGCAGCAGGTCATCGGCTACCTGCTCAACGACCCTGACGCGGCCCGGCAGATCATCGCTCAGGTCGAGGAGGGGGACTTTGCCGAGACGATCCACCGCGAGGCGTTTGCCATCGTCAAGGCTGGGTTCGCGAAGGGGCGCGATCATCCTGGTCGTGAATTGATCGTCGCCGCACTCGGCAACGTCGAGGTTGTCGACGACCTGCGATTGCGCGAGTACCTGATCAGGGCCACCAACTCGGTCGTACTGGACACGCGCGGCAAGTGGCGGGATACGATCGAGCAGCTTCGAGAGATCTCGGCACGGCGTCAGTTGGCTGCGCTCGGCAAGACGCTTCAGGGCGCTAAGTCCGAAGTCGGCGACCTGCTCGACAATGCGCGCGCATCCATCGACGCGCTCACCACACGGCAGCGCAGGGGCAAGGCCAACAGTTACACCGCGTTCGCCGCAGCTCGCATGGCGATCGACAGCATCGGTCAGCCGGATACTACGACGACGACCGGGTATTCAGATCTCGACACGATGCTAGGAGGTTGGGCGCGCGGGGAACTGTCCGTAGTTGCAGCTCGACCCGGCATGGGAAAATCAGCCCTGGCAACCGGAGTTGCGATCCGGGCCGCGAAGGCTGGCGCCCCGACGCTGATGTTCTCGCTGGAGATGCACAGCGTGCAGCTCGGCGCCCGAGTGCTCACCGATCTCGCGTACCAGGCTTCGAGCCCGATACCGTATGAGGCGATCTTGAAACGCCGCGTGGAACCCCACCATTTGCGCCTCATCGAGGCGGCCGGCGAGACCCTCAAGGGGCTGCCGCTTCGGTTCGAGGAGCAGCGCGGATTGACCATTGCAGAGATCCAGGCGCGGACCCGTCGTGCCGTCACGGACAGCGAGCGCAAAGGGAAACGCCTGGCCCTCATGGTTGTGGACCACATCGGCCTCGTGCGGCCGTCGAACAGATACGCTGGGAACCGCACCCGAGAGGTTGCTGAGATCAGCGACGGACTGGCCACCCTTGCCAAGGATCTCGACATCGCCGTCGTCGCGCTGTCCCAGCTCAATCGCGGTGTCGAGGGGCGTGACAACAAGCGCCCGACTCTGTCAGACCTTCGTGACAGCGGGGCGATCGAGGAGGACGCGAGCGCGGTTCTGTTCCTGTACCGACCCGCATACTACCTGGAAATGCAACTCGACGACCCGGATCAGGACCGCCTGCGGATGGACGAACTGGCGGCACGTAAAAACGTCCTGGAGGTCATTTGCGCCAAAAACCGAAACGGTCGGACGGGCAGCGTAGCACTGTTCGTCGACATCGCAGCCAACGCGCTGCGCAACTACAGCTTCCGACACTAGCAGCCTGGTGGTTCCTGTTCGTGGTGGCGTCGGCGTGGATACTGATCGTCACATGGGGATAGCAGATGAACCTTTATTTTCTCTACACGGTGTCGACCCGCTCGCCGCGCCAGGAGTGCCGTATCATCAGGGCCAGCAATGAGATGCAGGCACGCCAGATCGCGGCACTGCATGACGACGATCGTGGCATGCGTCGCTGGCTGGACCTCACGATGTCGCTTTGCAATCAGATCCCGATTGATGGCTCGGCCGGGGTAGTCACCGCAATCGGCATGGTCGAGCACGACGCGGACATCGTCGCGATGGCAGCCGAATGATGCTGAACGCAGTCGAGGTCATCGGCATAACCGTAGCCACCGTCATCGCAACGTCGGTGTTCGTGTCGGTAATCACGTGGCTGATCGAGGCATGGGCGCGTATTCGCCAGCGGGTGCGCCGATGAAAGCAACCGCTTCGGAGGCCATCACCGCCTATGCACATGCCGCCAGACGAACCAGGAAGGCCGCTGGCGGGCAAACAGAGCCTCTTGGCTACTCACCCACCGGTCCGACGAAGGAACGCGCCAGCAAGGCTCCTGAGGCCGTAGAAACGGATGTCGCCGGAGATACCCTGAGACTGCGATACCGCATCCGCTCTGCGCTGGACCAATACGCACCTCACTTTACTGCCGAGGAAACAGCAGCAGCAACGGCCTTTCTCTCTGACGCAGAAGCGGCCACGAGGGTGAACATCACGTCGAGCTATGACGGTCTCTCGTCTGGACAGAGAGGGTCTAAGATCGGTGGCGTCGGGGCCAATGAGCGTCTGCGGAATGCCCATCGCCGGCACACCGCCCTTTGGGCCCGGCTGCCGCCAAAAACCAAAGACGTTCTCACGGCCCTCGTGCTTGAGGTTCGCGCCGAGTCAACGGGCAAGGTCGCCTCGGTTCAGGAGGTCGGCCTTGCCATGACGCGGTTCAAGGACAAGGCGACCGCGCGCGGCGTCGGGATCGGCGTGCTCAAGGCGTCGCTTTGGGTTGTCGAGTGGATGATGCGACACGGGACGGACCACACGCCCGATCGTACTTCCCGTTCTCGCGCATGACCTGAGCCACCGTCTCCGGTGTGTCCTTCGCCGACCACCGGATCTTGGCGTAGATCGAGCAGTAACTGTCAGTGGTGACGGCGACGTTGACGGGAGGTGTCTGCACCTGCCCGCCACAGCCGGCGAGAATGTTGGCGATGACCAGCATCCCGCAAATGTAGGGGTTCGCCTTCATCACTTCCGCTCCCGGCAAGAGGCGCTTCGCGCGCATAGATCGGCGAGTTCCTTCGGCATAGGCGTCGCTACTGCTGGCTCCTCGCCTGCTTTGCGAATGCGGGCAGCAGATGCGTCGTTCACCTGCTTCTCGATGTCACCAATGCGCACCCGGCACAGGCTCTGCTCATCGAGACGAGCAGCCGCAACGGCCGTGCGCATCTGCTTGCCCATCTCGATCTTCGTCTTTGCGACGCCGAACCCGTAGGTAGCCAGCGGGGCCACGGCCGCCGCGATGTAGATGATCCACGTCAGGGGCATGTCTTTAGCCCTTCTGATTAGAGAGAGGATCGCCGCGCTTGGCACGCTCCAGGCGGACTTGACGAATGCGATAGCCGACGTAGACCATGATGAGCCCAGATAGGACGCCACTGACCCAGATATTCTTTTGAAAGACTCCGATAAGCCCATAGGCCCCCTCCATCGCTGCTTTCCAAAGGTTCGCCATCAGTCCAAGCTCTTGCAGGCTGTCGACGGTCGGGTTCGACACAGCCGGCAAAGCTGGCGCCGCGCCGCCACCGCCTGTCGCCCCGCCGCCCGCAGCCGTAAGCGCGCCAAGCCCGCCCCACCTGATGAGGTTGTCGCTCTGGGCGATGTCCTGGCTCCCGGCTTGCCGCAGAGCGGGAGCCGTCGGGGCCACGGGCCTTCGGTAGCCGAGCAGTCTCGACTTCGAGTAGTTCGCCACCGACACCTTGTTGCTCTGGTTGCCGCCGAGCACCTTGACGGAAGTGTCCGTCTCGCCGACGAAGAACCCGACATGGCCTTCCCACGTCGAGTTCCCGCGCGAGAACACGACGATGTCGCCAACCTGTGGAGTTTCCACGGGGGTGCCGTACTTGAGGTAGGAGCGGGCCGCGAGGCTGCCGCTGTTCGGCATGCCGGCGCGCTTGAGTATCGCGCCGCAGAATCCGGCACACCACGCGGTCTCGTCATTCTTCACCTCGGGATGCCCGGCATCCGCGAAGTAGTCGACGATCCTTTTGTTGTGCCCGCTCCCGCTGACCTCGGAGACTCCGAGTTCAGCCCGGGCCAGTTCCATCCACTTCGGTTCCATCAATCGCCTCTCTCGCTTCGAGGGACAAGACCCTCTTGGGAGGCGTGATGACACTCATGCCCCCTATGTCGTGACGCCGAACAACCTCATTGCGGAAACTCTCCACTGCTGCTCCCGTCTCGCGAGCCTGCTGCGCCGTGTTGACGGCGAGCATCGGGCCCCACGCGATGGCGCAGTTCCACTGATCCACTTCCTCACCCGTGTTGGGGTTGCGTCCTCGGACGTGTACCCACCACGGGCATTTGTGGCATACCTCTGCCATCTTCTTCTTATGCAGAGGGCATACCAGATTCTCGTCACCGATAGGCGTTTGCTTGCGCATCAGTAGGAATCCCGGGCCGCGATGATGCAATCGACGTACTGGACGGCGAAATCAAAAGCCGTCTGTGTTACGTTGCCGTTAATGGAATCGGTGGTGTGGGTGTGGTCGCCGTTTGACGAGGTAGTTCGCGTAGTTTGATACGCATGGGCGCCAGCGCCGCTAGTGGTTACGGTAGTGTCACCCACGCTGGTAACTGTGTGGGTGTGCGCACCGTTAGTGGTGGTGCCGAGTGTCACGTTCGGAAGGTTTGCGCGGTCTATAGTGCGGGCCGCAAACACCGTAGTGAACGCCGTTGACCCGCCAGTCGACGCGGTGCCTGACACGACCCGCAGCGCCTTGTCGTTGTGGCTCGTCGATTTGGTCCAGCCGGTCGGCGCCGAGGTCTGCACGAACAGCATCGTCGTGCCGCCCGTGAACTCTTCGGTCGCAGCAATGCGGACTCCGTTCGTCGAATCCGCGATCATGGGCACGCGCCGGCCCTGCGGTGCCGTCACGCCGGCAACACCGTTCGTCACCGTTACCGCGTAGGCGCCAGTGCAAGCGTTCTCCAGGAAGAAGAACCCCTGACAGCTCGTCGTGACTGTCCTGGTGGTGGTAAGAGTCCCCGTGACACGCACGATCACGGCCCTAGACTCTGCGGCAGAGAGGGTCACATCAGCGTTCGTGAGACTCTTGGTCGTGATCCCGCCGAGGTTGGTATCGATCCTCTGGAGGGCGTCGGTGTTGAGCGTATCGCCCCAGGTTCCGCTATTGGAACCCGTCACCTGAAGCTCATAGCCCTTATAGGTCGTGGTGGTCATGGCATCCCCGTCATCCGTCGAACGGATGTTTCACGTGAAACATTGATGTGAAACGCGACGCTGACGCTTACTGCTTCGGGCGAACCCAGTCGTCTGTTGGCCGCTGTGGTTGCGCTGGCACCCAATCGTCAGTGAGTTGCGGCGCCGACTGTTGCGGCGTGGCTTTCTTGGGCTGCCACCTGGACCAATCTGGCGCGCGGAACCTACGGTTTCGAGGCTCAGGAACAGACCCAGTATCAACCAGAGCGTAGACCTGAGCCGCAACCTGCGATGTTACGATCCTCTTCGCCCGCAACTCAGCGAGCTTCTCATTGAGAGGTTCTCCGGTAAGCCCCTGCAACACGTTCTGGACCAGGTATCGAGCGCGGGTTCCGTCGTTCACATCCATCTGAATGATGCGACGCTCGGTCGCCGTCAGTGCCGCGTTCTGATGTTGGATAAGCAACGCTAACTGACGAGCCAACGGACGGTTGCTGTCGAGGATCTCGTTGTACCGTTGCTCAGCACGGGGGGCATCCATCGTCTGCATTGTACGCAAGACATCGTCGGCCTGGTCACGCAGCATGAACAACCGACGCCTGTCGTCTTCGAGAGCCGCGCGCGCCCGCTCTGCCGGGCCGCGAGACGCAGAGCGGCCGATTTCCTCGTCCGTGAGGCTGGTAAAGAACCGAGAAAGGAACGGCCACTCTCGGGCGGGAGGCACATCTCCCGTCGCAACACCAACTCCGAGGTTGCCAGTGCGCAGGAAAAAGCGCCCAACGCCACCAGCGTACTGCTGAACCGCATAGTGCACGTCGGCAGGAGACCACGAGATACCCCCGTACTCTTGCAGCGCTTGCGTGAAGGCGATGGCGGCTCGACCGCCAGCCGTGTCCTTCAGAGTGCTGTAGTACTGCACGTCACGCGGCGTGTTCGGGGCCCCCGCTGGTCGGATCGGCGCCCCGGACCAACCATGATTAGAGTAGATCTCGACGGGAGCGCGGAGAATGGACGGCAAGAATGCCTGCATCGGGTCGGTGCCGCCAAGCGGATTGTAAGCCTGGAGGACAGCAGACATCAACTCCCAGGACATTTCCCCCAACGAATAGTGAACACCACGAGCGGTGTCGTAAGCAAAGTTCGAGAGCACCATCAGCGGCTTCATTCCCCAGGCGACTGGGATCTTGATGTAGTGCGTCCCGTTTACTGGTCGCGGGAGCATGATGTTCAGATTGTTCTGGCGGTCCCACTTGGTAATTTTCTTTCGCCACTCTGGGTCAATCCAGTCGTTCCACTCCGTTGCCGCAGCGACGGCCATCGCGACGATGAGTCCGACACTTGCCGCGACCTTCGGATTGCGCATGGCGAGAAGCATCTTCCACGTGCCCTGCATGGAAGCATTTGAGAACATATACGCTGCGTTGATTGTCGGGCCGATCGTGCCGAAGCGGTTGAAGTTGATCGACGCTTCCTTGGCATGAACCGCCGCCTGGTCCTTCGTCAGGCCAGCGGCAAGCGACGCCTTGTAGACAGACAGGCGTGTCGAATCCTCCTGAATCCCGTTCCATGCGTCGAAGCTATCGGCGATCGCCTCAATCGATTTCCTTGTTGGGGAGGTGGCTATCCTCTCAAGTGCATCGAGCTTGAGCTGGACATGCTCTCTTGTCGAAAGCGCGAACCCACCTGTCGTTCCGCCGAGTTCCCTCATCTCCTGGTAGAGTTTCGTTCCCGGAGTATCCAGTCCTCGGTAGAAGTCGAGCACGTCCTTCTGGCTCTGAAGGTCTTTTTTCAGGACGTTCTTGACGCCTTCGGTCCCGAGTTCCTTCTGTGCGGCGATGTAGACCAGAGTTTCCTGCAAGTCTCGCAGCTTGTTAGGCAAGGCAAACTCAGGGTTGAAGCGCGTATGCAACTGTGCGTAGCCACGAGTGAATGCGCCCACTGCACGGAACAACATAAGACGACCGGGCTGCTCCCTGTTCGTGCCACGGAACGCTGTCGCCAGAGCTGGGTCTTTGAACTTGATCCAGACAGGCTTACCGTCCTCGCGCAGTTTCAGGATTTTCTCGTCGGTCGTGTTCTCGTAGATAGCGACCCCGTCTCTGGCGCCAATGACTTTGGGCTTGGTGATCTCAATCTGCCCGCCCATGCTGCCAATGTACTCGCGCATGAACGCGAGCGTCGCCAGATCAACGATGTTTTTCTCTGACCTGAGAACCGCCTGCTCGTAGTTGGTGACGATGTTCGTCAGAATGTCGGCAACTTCACGCTCGCTTCCCTTGGCCTTCTTCAGCCCCGTGCTCGTGACATCGTATCCCCGCCCCCCTAGAACGGCTCCGATGTCATCGGAGTCTTCCATGATCCGGTTCAGCGGTACGTGATGCTGATACGTGTTCGATAGGGTTCCGAATGTTTCCGCCGAGATGACACGGCCATCCGCCAAGAGAGTCAATGTTCGCCCGTTGATGCTTTCGGCGATGTCCGCGAGGCGCTTGAGTTCCCCGTACCAGGACAGCTTTTTCGCTGCATCAATGGCCCGATGAGCGTATGCAGTGTCCATCCCAGCCGCCATGTCGCCGTGAACGCGGTTGCGCTCAGGTGCATGTTGGGCGTGGAGGTAGAAGTTGATGCGCATCCTCACGCCTGAGATGCTGGTTCCGAGTTCATCGGCCAGCTTCTTCATCCCGGCCGTGAGTTCTTTGACTTGGTCGTAGCCCTGCCGAATCTTTTCCTGAGCGCGCCCGTGGTAGAGCGTCATCTTCAAGTAAGGGTTCGCGTCGTCCGACTGTTTCTTGCCGTATGCCTTCTGGGCAGTCTCGACGAGTTTACGAACGCGGACCTCGGAGTCGCGAATCGTCTCCTCGATTTTCATTGCCATCCGCTTAAAGCGACTATCCGGTAGCCCGGCAAGGGGGCTTGGAAGTGCTGGCGGAGTTACCCCGCCCGGCGGAACACCGCGACCTCCACCAGGAGGACCACGCCGGCCGCCACCACCCGTTCCATCAGCGGAACGCGGCGGAACCGGAGGAGGTGTGATGGGGGCCGGAAGCGAATCTACTGCAGTCGGCTCGGCGCTTCCTTCCGCGCGTGCTTCGCCAAGGCTATGAACTGCCTGGCCTTCGTCTCCAAGACTGACCTCTCCATGCTGCCCTTCTCGAACGCCGCTGCTCTCTTGCGCAGGTCGGCTGCCATCTGCTGCCGTCGCTTCACCTTCGCTGTATCCATTGACGGCCTCCGTGAGTGCGCGTTCCAGCGCATCATCTACTGTCAAGCCGGAGTTGACAAGCTCGACGACGCGGTTCTCTTCCGTTTCAGTGAGGTTGTACGGCAAGTCGTTCGCGGCGAGAATACCTTCGATCTCCCGCAAAATATCACCCGAGACATCACCGACAGGGGGTGTCGCGGTGTCGGTTTCCCATCGAGGAAGAACACGTTCGCCGCGCGCGGACCTGTCAATCAGGTCGAACACGTCGTTCACGCTCGTTGTGGCCGGCCCGCCTTCGAATGGTGTCTCGTGCAGGTATCCGGCCTCGACAAGACGCTCTCGCACCGTATCGGCCGGAAGACCGTTCCGCTCGTCGATAAGTCCGGGGATGTACCCCTTCCGCCCTGGCCTGCCGATGATGTTCTCGATGTCAGCTCTGGCCCCCTTGATGCCGCCCAATGCACGGATGAAGGAGACGACTGAGACTGGGCCGCCGCCGCCGATGGCGAACATCATACCCGACGAACGCTCAAGGTCGGCGAGCTTGTTGGCAAGGAGCTCAGCATCTTGCGCCGGGCCTGACGCCATCCACGCCGGAGGATCAAGCCCAGCCTCGCGAAGATCCTGCGGCATGCCGTACTTGGCCGCATCGTAATCGGCCGGCCGAGACGGGAAATAGTTGCGAGAGCGAACGTCACTCTCGACTTTACGGAGGATGTATTGCTGGCGCTCCGGAGACAGCCGCGACCACCACGGTGTCGTGTAACGATCGTTCTGCTCCTGCCCGGTTGGTGGAGGCACTGTGCCATCGTTCGGGATGAGTATCGCACGGTCGCCATCCAACTGAGCACGCATAACGACGCCGTCCGGGTCTATGTAGATGATAAGGTCTTCATCGATGCGAACCGCATTAAGTTCATCGCCAACCTTTACGGGTTGAGATCGCCTGTCCCGCAACTCAAGCATGAGCTGGGACCGCCGATCGACCTCGTCGGCAGCGCTTGGGAATGATCGCGTTTGTCTGATCGGAAAACGCGACCCGTCGAGCCGCCCGAATGGCATTTTCTCGCGCCGTTCGAGTGGCGTAAGAGTGCGCCGCCACGCAACGGTTTCCGCCTCCATTTCACCTGCTGCCGATGAATAATCGGTCGGCGTCAGTCGCAGAACTTCAGCGAGGGTGTCTGTCGCCCGCTTGAGTTCCGCATCGATGGCGGGCGACGATTCCAGCGTCTCCAGGTGCCTGATCAGCCGAGCAAGATCCTCGGCCTGCGTCATGGCAAGCAGGCCCTGATCGCGGTTGTACCGAGCGCTGTATGTGTCCGGTGAGAACGTCGCCTTCCCACCGCGCTCGCCCTCCACTAAGAGCCCCTGTATCCTTGACGCAGCCGCGCCAGGAGCAAACCCCTCTACGTTCTGAATGTAGTGCTGTATTTCGTGCAGGAGTGTGTTGAGGGCTTCTGTTGCGCTCTCAGCGACGACGCGGATCGGGAGGTATGTTCTCTTTCCGTCACCCTTCTGGATCGTCGCCAGATGCCCGCCGACCTGGGTCCGGTCGATCTTCTCGCCGATAGCCATGTTGACGTACATCCGCTGAAGGAACGGGTACGCTTTGTAGAGTTCCGGGTGCTGCAAAATCTGCGGTAACTTGATGTTGGTGCCGAGTTTGGTCTTTGCGCTCGCCCATTTAGGCGCACTCTTTGCCTTGCCAACAGTCATCCGCTGCCAAAGCGTCGGCGACACGGGCTTCAGATGCGCGGACAGATTGATCAGCTTTGCCGGACTATCGTCGATCTCCCACTTCCACTTGTTGTCGATGTCGTAGCCCCAGCCGGTGGCTTCCCATGTAGTGCTTGGGTTGCGACCGCGAGACTGCATCGTCTTGGCCTGAGCGAGCGCTCCCAGCCTAGCCGTCTTCGCGCGCTCTCCAGCGATTGCCGCCATGGGGTTCGCCAAGGACGATGTAGAATCCGGGCGCCCTCTCTCCGAGTATAGGCCCTCCTCCATATCCCGAAGGACATCCATCACCGGGGCCATCTGCTCGTCAGAGAAGAAGCCGTGATGGTGGAGTTCGAGCATATGTGTTACAAATTCTTGGTTTAGAGCCTCTTGAATGTTCGAGCGCTGTGCGTAGATCTCTTCGTAAACCTGTCTGACCGATGCGCCGCGAACCTGGGCATGCTCTGGGTCGCCAACCATGAACAAGACATCGCCGATGTCTATATCACCAACTTGGAGATTATTCGCATGACCAAGCAGACGATCCCACGCGGGGCCGGGAATGAGATCCTGGCCCCTGAGAGAGTGGATGGTTTCATGCCGCAGCTCACCGGAGAGGCGCTTGTCGACGTTGTCAATCGGATCAAGGCGAAGAAACAGAACCGCATCGGCGCCAGTGCTGGTGAACCCGGGGCCAATGCGCATGGCCCTATACCCGAGAACGTTCCGAAGGGGGAGGCTTAGGTGAACCTCCCTACCGCCAGTTGACGTGAACGTGGCGATCACGCCGTCGGCAGGCTTAACACCATTGATAGGCGCTATGCGCGAGAGTGCGCCGACATCGGTTCCGACCGGAACCATGCGGATATATTGGCTGTTCCGCAGTCCATCGAGCACCGACGACGTGGTCGTATTAAGGACTTGATACGGCCGGCCCATACCGAGAATGGTCGTTATGTTCTGCCATCTCTTGGCGGGATCTATAGCCCGGTCGGACCCGGCCGCGAACAGAGGCTGTCCCTGGGTGATGACCTCGCGCATTTTGGGTGTGATACGGACTGTCGGGCTGGCCGTGGCTCCGCCAGACGACGCCTGCTCAACCACCCCACCCATCGGCTTGACGTATTTCGCCAGCCAAGACGGCATCTTCTGGTCGTAGAGGGACTTAGGCGCGTTGCCGTCTGTGGCCTTCACCTGATCTGCTGTGGAGATGGCAATGGAGTCGTAGCCCTCAACTACAGCCTGACGCAACGCGAGCTTGAGCCCAAGCTGCCACCAGCGGTCGCCTTTGAGGGGAGCGTGAGGGACGCCCGCCGACCGGCCGTCCGCTGTCTCCCAGCCGCGTGGGTTGGGCGATACCTCGTCGCTATAGCCCTGCTTCTCCGCTTCCTGATGTAACTCACTCTGGTTCCCGTGAACAAGCAGAGTGCGCTCACCGTTAGGGCCAGCAACATCTGCAACTCGAATGAAGCTGATAGTTGGTCCGCCGAAGTGAGGCGACTGGTACTCCAACCCAGGTATCTGCACGAGGAAGTTGCGCGGGTTGGTGGCGCCTGCGGGGAAATTTCTAGCGAATTTCGTTTCGCCCGGCAGTCCTAGCGCGGTGCGCTCATCGATCGTCAACGGTGATTCTGCGTCTGTCTCCTGCCTCACCTCAACCAGGTTTGCCTGGTTCTCCCGCACGAACTCAGCTACTTCATCGCGTGAAATAGGCCGTCCAGCGTTCTCCTCCATCCACTGGGGGAACCCCATGGAGTCAAGCTCATCCTGCGATACTCCAGCGCGGCGGAGATCGTTCAGCCACGCCTGAGCGGGGCCTTGTCTACGCTGCGTTGATTCGATCGCACGCTGGGCTGGGTAGTAGAATCCGGAGATCGCCGCTTCGGGTGATGCAACCTGTTCCGGTGTTGGAACGGCTGGAACTGGAGCAGGCGCCGGAGGTTGGACGCTCTCGGCAACAGGCCCTGTCGGCGGTGGTTCCACCCTATGGCCACGGCCACCAGCCATGCCGGCACCCATCACGCCACCGACGATAGCGCCAACACCCGTCGAGGTCTCAACGCCCTGCATCAGTGGGCGGTCAGGGTCGTAGGTCTGAGCAGCCACAGCGTTCGTGGCCACGTTCTGGCCGAACTCCTGCGTGCCCTCTTCCAAGCCCTGGATCAGGCCCTGCTGAAGACGGCCCCTAACTCCGCGAAGTGCGGTCCCCTGGTACAGATGCGCAAGCGGGAGCGCTTCCGATGTTCCAATCAGGAACCCGAGCCCGGCTGCGACAAGCCGGTCCCGCTCAGTCGGCGTAAACTGGATCGGGTTGCCTTCCGCGTCACGGCGCTGCTTGATCTCCATCAGCGCTCGAGAGGCGTTGTCGAACTCCTCGGAACCTTGCGATGCACCGCCAAAAAGCGCGCTGATCGCCGTCATCGCTCCAGGACCGTAACCGGCGAGCTTTGCGGCGAGGCCGGGCCCGAGAAATCCCAACGACGATCCGAACCCCTGAGCCAGTTGAGTGGTGAACTCGTGTTGTCGCGCTCGGTCTCCTGGGAACGTATCGCGGGCCCACCTGCTGATTGTCTCGCCCGCGTTGTAGATCATGTTGTCGTCGGGTTCGATCCGTTCTCCGGGGAACTGGTTGGCGACGTAGGCACTTGACCAGCCGAACGCTTTGACGATGCTGCTGACTGCTGTATCGACCAGTGCGCGCGCAACGTCCTCCGTAGCAGCTCGCGCTGTCGTAAGCTGTGGCGGTCGCGCTTGGCCCTGCTCAATTGCGGCAACGTCACGCTGCCGTTTCTGCGCCTCGGCGAGACGCATCTGTTCGTAGCCGAGCTGCGCCCTGAGCACACCTGGAATTGGAGCATCAGTCCCGTTCTGCCGCTGGAACTCCGCGATGGTCTGTTGGACGTCCGCAATCCGCTGCTGGATGGCCGCCGCGTTGGCATCTGCCGTCTGGCGCTCGCCAGGAACCCACCCGGCGCTATCCTGAGGTGACATCGTTCCCCAAGACTGCCCGAACGCTCCAAACGGATTGCGGGCAGACTCCTCCGCCGTCCGCGCCTGAGCGACAGCCTGCGTTGCCGACACAAACTCCGGGTTCTGGGCAAGCTGCGCCTCTGTACCGGCATCTACTGCCTGGCGGCGAATGGCGCGCGCACGAGATTCGGCCTGCTCAAGTGTCGCGCGGGCCTGATCAAGCGACGGCGCCTGCGGTCGAACCCAGTCATCCTGAGCGGCTACAGAAGCGACCTGACCATCTGCTGGGGGCGCGGGCGGTGCAGGAAGAGGGTCAGCTTGGTTCTGCTGAGTGTCTTCCGGGCGCATCCAGTCGTCAATTTCCTGTGCCACTTACCGGCCTCCCACTCTCGTCGAAGATCTGGTTGGTCACAACGTCGCGCCACTGCCGCCGCGACGGACTCCATTCGGCACGTTGCGGATTCGTTACTCCTGGCGGAACTGTGGGTGCAACGGGCCCAGCCGAAGCGGCCGGAGCAGGCGGACGCGCCAATCCGCCTTGGAAAAGATTTTCCAGAAAGCCAGAGACTGCCCCAGGTTGATTGCCCTGTGGCGCTGGAGTTGGCCCGCCCGCAGGGGCTGCCGGCGTTGACCCGCCTGCGGGCGCTGGTGGATTTTGGGCAGGGGCCGGAGGAGCAGCGGGTTGTGGCTGTGGATCAGGCGCGTAGGCGCCAGGGTTCAGCCTCCGACGATCAGCAAGCAGTCGCCTTGCCTCGGCTTCCCTGGCTGCAGGAGACGATCTCGGCCTTCTTCCAGTCTCCTCTTCCATTCCGAGACGGTTTACAATGGTCTCGATACTTCTCAGTGAGAAGGTGCCGGAATTTATACTCTCGCGTAGTGAAGCATGCGCAGTCGCCAAATCAGGTGCGATACCGTTTTGAACCATCCACTCAGCCTCGCGAACACGAGATGGATTCGCGCCGGCCCCACCTGTCCCGCGTCCGCCAAACTCCCTGTCCGCAATCTCATACCGTCCAGTATTCCGGTTAAGAATTATGCCCGGCTGCCCGGCTGCACCTGAGATGGCCGTATAATTCTCGCGAGATTCGACCGCGCTATTGTGCCGTGCCTGCTCTTGAAGCTGACGCGCCCGCAAGTCGATCTGCTGCTGACTGAACCGATTCTGGTGGCCCTGCTGGTCTGCGTGCATATAGGTCTGGACGCCAGCCTGCCCGCCCTCTCCGATCGCAACTCCGGCCCACGGCGAGCGAGATGCCATCGTGCGAAGTCCAGCCATCATCAGCGCAAGGCCAACGTTGCGCATGTTGGGATCAGTCGTGGAACCGCCTGGGGCAGCGGCGGAACCGCCACCGTTGGCGATCGTCGGGCTCTTTGGGTCGCCGTCGTCTCCACCGCCGACTCCGTCAGGAGGAGCCATCGCGGGAGCCGCGAATGTGCGCGGCCTGGCGATGGGACCGTTTGCAATCGGAGCGGGGGGAACGACCCCTGTCGGCCTCTGTTGGCCGGTAGAGATCATTTGAACCGGAGTTCCGTCGGTTGCCGAGCCGGTGAACGATTGTCCAAATGCGTTTTGTAGAGGCAACACTGCCTGACCGTTCTGCCATGGAGACGACGGGCCATCCATGAACCGGCCGCCGGCACCACTTGCGTTGGCCCCTTCGCCCGTCATCGCGTCGTCGCCGGATATGGAACGAGGAATACCGGCCGGAGGACGCATCATCGGCATCGCGCTGCCGAGCGTACCCATGGAAGGCTGGAACGGAAGATCGCTTTCAACGACGCCACCGTCGTCGTAGCCCCTCGGAACCACCCCGCCGCCCCGGTACATCCCGTCAACGGCAGGTGAAACCTCTGCATCCCAGCTTCCGAGACCCTGATCCTCTGTCGTTCCAGGACGCCTCCGGTACATGCTCGCGAGGTTCTGAAGAGCGTTGCCGGCGGCGTTGTCGCTTGCAGGAGCCGGAGCCCCTCCACGAGGAGCACCTTGGCCCCGCGTTATTGGCATCCCCGGAATGAACCCGCCCATGTACGGCATCACCGGTCCGCCTTCGGCCTTTCCCTTGATGGCCTTGTACGCCATGCCGCCGAGGCCCCAGGCGAACGGATTGTCGCGAAGCTCGCCAGGATCGCCCATCATGCCAATGAACCCGCCACCAAGCGGATTGCTAGAATCAGACCCAGGAATCATCTGCATGAACCCGGAACCGGGGATGTCCCGCACGGACCCGCCAACTCCGCCTCCGCTGGCGTAATGCCCTTGCATCGCAGCCGGAGCCGTGGCCCGATCGTAGTTAACGTAGCGCATTCCATCAGGCCCCCGAGACACAGCCCCTGGATCGCGCTGCTGTACATCGCTCGCCATCACGCCGATCTCGGTCTCGTCACTGCCCTTGTAGTTGAAGCGATAGAGCGGCGTGCCGTCAAACATCTCGCCAATTGGGATGATGTTGTCCTTCGCCTTGTCGTCAGACAGCGTTGACAAGTACCCGCCAGCCGCAGTTCCGGCGGCACCGATTATGGCGTTCAGCGGACTCGGAGCCGGTTGCGACGTGGTGCTCGTGCCGCCCATCTGCGACCCGAGGCCGCTCGTGATCCCGCTGAGCCAGCTCGTCGTCTGGAAGGGATAGGCGCGGGCCTCCTGGAAGTTCTGATAGGGCACGTTCAGGCCAGCCTGATCGAGCGCCTGTTGCTGCGCACCCATGCCGTACTGAGCGGTGGCGCCCGTCAGGTTCGTCGTCAGAGCCTGGTTGCCGAGGTTGCCGAACGTATAAGCGCCCTGCGCCGCCGCGCCCCGGTCGGCCTGGGCCGCGCCGAGCGCCGAGTTCCATCCCTGCGCCCTCATGTTGGCAAGGATAGGAGACTGCGTGCGGTTCTGCTGCTCCCCAGCGAGTGCCTCTGCAACCGCAACCCGATTGCCGCCGAGCGCGCCCCGCAGCGCGGCGTTGCCGCGAACGTCGCTCAACTGGCGTGCGTTCTGCGTGTTGAAGTCGGCCATCGTCGCGTCGATGACCTGCTCCTGATAGGGGTTCTGGTAGTTCGCGATCTGAGCCCCAGTGATCGGGTTGGCGCCAATGGTCGCGTATCCCGTCGCCTGATCGATATACGGCTGCGCCACTCCCTGCGCGTCGCGCACCGTCTGGAACGCCGCGTTCTGGTCCCCGGAAAACCCAGCGACCCGCTCTCCCGTGTATTCCTGATATGGCGTGTCGGCCAGTGGCGTGGCGCGCGCCAGCAGGGCCTGGTATGCCGCCATCACTTCCGGCGGAGGCGCTGTCGATGTGGTTGTCGTCGCCGGTTTCTTAGAGCCGCACATGGCTTTGTTCCCCCGTCTTTCCCCCGTAGAGGAAGTAGGCCCCTACCGGCTTGCCGAGCTTGCGCTGGTAGAGGCGCACCTTGGCCTCTGTCCGTGCGTTGCTCAGTATTCCGATCAGCAGCGGCATCTTCATCTCGTCTGCAACGTTCGTCGAGTAGTCGATCAGCGCCTTGGCGTTATCGCTGCGCCGAAACGCGGGCGGAACGTAGGAGAACAATTCTTCGATGCACCACTGATCCGAGTACCAGAGCTGGCCGAAGATCAGCACGATCGCGCCCTCAAGCCGTGATCCAGGCAAGCCGATGACTCCGATCACGCCACGCTTGCGCTCAAGAGCCAGCCGCAGAGTCTCTTTGACTCGCTCCTCGTTCATGGCAAGCAGCGCGTTCTCCGCGTGAAGGTCACGGCAGAGTGCCATGAGGTTCTCCTCATCGCCTGGCGTTGCGATCCTGACTTTCATCGACTTGGCCCCGGTAGTCGCTGCATATCTTTGATGGTCTGCTGCCGTGCGTCGTTCACAAACTTGTCGAGTACCTTGTGACCGAACTCTATGTTCCCGAACTGGCGCATGATCGCGTCAGGCTCGATGATGTACTCGCCGCCGGCCGCCATGATTGGAACGTGTCCGCCAGCCGCGAACCGAGGCGGGCGAGGAGGACGCGGCATGTGCCCTCTCGGAAGGCGCGGGATCGCGGCCCCGTAGGGCCCGCTCTTGAACATGCGGTCGAGGTTGGCAACGCCCGCGTGCGTGTTGCCCTGCCCTATCCCGGACACGACATCGGCCGGGATCACGTAGGAACCCGCCCGAGCATTGAGCGCAAGTCGATCGGTGCGACCTGGAACCGGAGAGCTAAGCCCGCCAGACGACCGTTCCATCATGCGTGCGGCGTTCCGCGTATACCACGGGGGAGTTCCGACGCCGCCGCCAGCGGCGCGGCGCAGTGCAATCATCACCGGATTAGGTTTCATCATCGCTTGCCATCCACCTTGGGAGTCCATCCGACCCGCTCCGCGAGCTTTTCGATAATGGCCTCGTTCTTGTCTGTTCGCTGCGACAACGATGAGTTAAGGGCCTTCTGCTCGGCGACGATGCCGGAGAACTGGTTCTGAGTGACCCAGATAATTCCACCTACAACCATCGAGAACAGTACGGCGAGAGCAAGCACGGTGCCGACCGCCTTGTGCAGGTCCAGCGTTGGGCGCGCGTCGACCCGGTCGAGCTTCTGCGATAGGAGCGAGAACCCAGTGTGCACCTCCCCCTGCAAGGTGCGAAGCCCTGTCTCGACACCGCCCATGCGTCCACCAAGCGTGCGGATCTCAGCATCGTGATGAGCCAGGGTCTGCATCAATCCATCTCTGGAATGCTCCCCGCGATCGGGCGGTCCCTTGATTGATGGCATCGAGTGGTTCCAGCGTCACAGTGGGTTGAAGATCGCGTAGAGGAAAGTCTCGGTTCCGGCTGCGGAACCACCCGACGCTGTCGCAACTGTGAAACTGGTGCCCGCAGTACGTGCGGACAGGTATAGGTGAGTCGTGCCTGCCTGAAGCGTTCCGGCCGCAGCATTGGTCGGCATCAACAGGATCGTGCTCGTCGATAGAACGTTGGCGTCTGCAACCGAAGTAGTGGCCGCCGCAGCGCACGTGAACGTGCCCGTCGATCTCGGGAACATGCCCGTGATCGTGGTGATCAGCAGGGACATATTGCGGTTCGACAGGTTCAGTTCGCGCACGACATCGTCCAGTGAAGCAGCCATCAGCGCCTCCCGTCACGTGCCGCGCGAACGCGGATTCTGCCCAGGCGCCAGAAGCTGCCAACGTCGTCGCTCGTTACTGTGAAACTGACCTGCCGCCCCCGGAACCGAGTGTCGATCTTCTCGGTCGAGGACGTGAACGTGTACGGGCCTTTGGTGGCAACCGTCCCGCCAGGATAGTCGACGTAGTTCGGAGTGATCTGGATCGAAGCGCCTTGCGTCCCGTCATAAAGACCGAACCGCATGTCAGGGTAGATGGCATCGACGAAGAGCATCTCCTGGCCCTCGCCGAGCATCGTGTACCCAGTCGTGAATGTGGCCTCTAAAGCGTTACCGTCTGCATCGGTGCCCGTCTCGTGCTCGTAGATGATGCCAGTCGAAGCCGTCGCAATAGGCCCGCCGAGCACGCTCTCGTCGATCCATGCCGAGCGCCCGAAGGAGTGGGTCGCCCATGTCTTCTCGACGACGTTATAGACAGCCGCTCGGTCGTTCTGCCCGGTTCCGCCAAGGCTCGGGTAGAAAAACCACACCTCGTTGAAGAGCGTGTTGCCGCCGACGCGGATGTAGTCGAGTTTCGTCGTGTCAAGATCCTGGAACACGGCATCCCAGACGGAACACGGGATTGGCTCTACGCCTTGCCCGGCGAGCCGGAAGAAGTTGGTGCGGCCCATCCAGTAGACCTCGCCACGGAACGAGGTCCGCGCGTGCTTCCCGGCAAGCCCGCAGTTGGTTCCGATCCGCTGGAACCCGAACACGAGAGGCTGGTTGATGTACGTCATCGCGTACACGTCGAGGTCGGTCCAGATGATGCCGTACTGTGGCCCCTGCAACCCACCGACGATCTTCGAGCCTGTCGGGATTCGATAGGAGCCGGCTTGGTTCGTGGTGGCCACCGTCCAGTTCTGGAAGTCCTCGGAGTCCGACCAGCGCACGAGCAGCGGGTCTTGATCGATACCGAGGCCCGTTCCGTCTGTCGTGTAGTTGAGAGATGCCCCGTATGCGACGAGGATCTGGGCAGGCTGAGAGACAAATATCCCTGCGTTGAACAGCGGGGCATCGTCGGACACGAGCCCTGCGTTGGCGAACCCGCCATTCGGAGACCAGTAGTAGATGCCGCCCCCATAAGGGCACCCAAGAACGATCTCGCCCCAGTTGTCGATCGACCAGTCTGTTGGCGAAACGGTAGTTCCAACCTGTGCCGTCGGTGTGGTCCCGAGACCATAGGTTCCAGATCCATACGTTCCGATGCCGTACCCGGCGCCAGCCGCAGATGGCCCTAACGCGATGTAGTAGACCAGTTCAGCGTTGCTGGAATTGACCCCAGTCGGGCCTGCCGACGACGAGGCCGTATTGGTCGCCGTGATCGTGAAGGTGTTCGCAGTCGGGACCGTGTTGACCGCGTATGTGCCGTAAATGACGCAGCCCCCGACTGTCGTCGAAAGATCGAACCTGACCTTGTCCCCGACAGAGAGCCCGTGCGCGGTGAGCGTGATGGTCACTGACGCCGAGGCATTCGTGGTCGTGATGGTCGGAACCGCGCCGCCGTTCGTCACGCTCGACGTTGCCGCTGTCGCAGCCGTGATGGTGTAGGTCGTCGTGCCGGTCACGAGGGTAATCGGGTAGAGCCCTGAGAGGATCACCCCGCCGACCGCAACCGGCGTCGCAAAGTAGACGTAGTCGTAGGTCGTCACCGTAGAGATGTTGCTGTCGTCGACAGTGATCGTCGTCGACGAACTCGTCGTCGTGAACTTCGGGGCGAAGTCAGTCGTCTTCGTCTGAGGTGTGATGATCGTCAGTGTGTCGTCTGTAATCGCGCCGAGGATCGTCGTCGTTCCGACCGCTAGATAGCCGTTGTCGTTGAGATCCTGCCAAGCGTGCAGTGCTTTAGGCGTCCCGCTGAGTGTGAACGGATAATATTTCTCGAACCCGCCGAGCTTCTGCGCCAACCCATCCTTGAAGCGTATGCCGCTAGCGTTCACGTACCCAGCCTCAAGAAGGGTCGGCGTGCGTCCAGTGTTGACGCCAGGGATGAGCTTGATGGAGTGCCAGGACATATCAGCCTCTCTGCGGCACGGCAGATGGTTCAGCACGCTTGGATGTCCACGAGGCCCCGGCATACTTGCGCCGCGCGTCCTCCATGCTCACGGCATTTAGCAGGCTCGCGTATTGAGCCTCCCAGCTCACGGCCTGCTTCGGATCGTCAGCCTGAGCCCCGAAGTTCTTCTGATACCCCGTCGCGAACACCATGCTGGCAGCGATCAGCAGTTCGGGCAGGTAGGTCGATAGGTAAGTGGTGGTGGTCGAGGCAGACAGCGCCGTCGGTCGGATAGCGCCGACGACTTCGAGAGTGATCGTGGCCCCGCTTGGCGGACCAACGACGACCACCTGATCAGTGAATGGCGCATAATACTGCGGGCGTGTCGAAGCGGATGATGCCGTCGCCGTTGGCCAGGCAAGGTCGAGAAATTCTCGCGACACGGGCCGTAGCGGAACTCGCGTCGAACTCTCCACGATGTTGATTGCCTCAAGGACGGAGAAGCGGCCCGTAGCCGGCACAGGGAGCGTAAACGTTCGCGTGTTGCTCGACAGCGAGGAACTGCTGTCCGCGACGCGCACGTTGATCAGATCAGTGTCGCGGTAGATGCGCCCCTCTGCGTAATCGATGATAGACGGCAGGATCGCCAGGAAGTCGGCGTTGCTGGCGTCCACCTGCATCAGCGAAGAGATCGTCGTGACGTATGTCGCGTAGGTCAGCGCCATCTCAGTTCCCCCACGATCATGATGGCCAATACCTGTCGTCAGAGAAGTCAGCAGGTATTGGAGACATCCGCTCGATCAGGTTCGAAGCGGCTCGCACACTTTTGACCCACGCCCAAGCAGTGGCAAGCGCATTCGATTCCGCCTCTTCTTCCGGCGTCCAAGATCCAGCCAGTCGCCAAACGTCCTGGAGTTCCACGCCGCGAGCGACCATGTTGGTTTGCTTCCAATCCTGGTAACGGGCGAGAATGCGCCGACGTGCTTCTTCACGCACTAGCGCGATCTGCTCCGCTTCAGGACGGCGTACACCATCAACTCTTCTCGTGTACTTATCCGGGCCCACGATAATTGTCGTGGATGGAACCAGCAAAGGGTTCGCTGTGTACGCCATGTCAACAACAACGGGCAGCCAGCGATAGCCTTCCTTCACGGGCACAGTCGGGGCGAACGCAGTGTACTCCGCGCTGGTTTTCACCACCTTGTTGTCTGGGTCCAGTAGTACGTAGTCTGCCATAAGAAATGCCTTTATGCTGCGGCCCACTGAGAAAAGCCAGACGGCGGCGTGTAGGTGAGTTCGGATGTCTTAGTGCTTATTCTCGTTGTTCCTGAAGCCGGGGATGCCATCGGATAGACCAACCCACTAAGCCCTGAAATCCATTGACTGGTTCCGGCCGCAGGGTCGCCGCTGAGCTGCCACGTGTTGTTCTTCGCGACCCACGCCTTGCCATTTGTCGCATCCACTGCGAACCCCATTACGTCATTGGCGGCGACAGCGAATGTTCCAGCCTGATCTTTCGTCCACGTATTGACAGCATTTCCGCTTGACGCAACGCCCGCGCTCGACGCCGAGTTTCCGGTGTAGGATGCTAGGTTTGCCCCCGACGATCCGAGGCCGAACCAATGCCATCCGACTGACGTTAGGATTGTCAACTCAAAGTAATATTTTCCGCTGGACCTGCCGAGTAGGCCGCGAACTGACACGAGCGATCCACCTGTTGCGTCTCGGTCGCTGTTGGATAGGGTAATGGAAGCGTTTTTGTCGGCGGAGTTCCATTGGGCCGCTTGCTCCGCAGTGCGGCGGCCTCCGAACCCGATCAACTGTGTAGCGGCAAGGCTCATGCGTCAGTGCTCGCGCTTGAAGTGAAATTCAGTGTGACGCCAAGCAGCATGGCATCGACCGCCAGCGTGTCACTGCCATTCGACGCATCTCGATAAACCTGGAATACCACCCAATCCTGAGCCGCCGGACTGGAACCTATCGTCATTGCGGACGTTGCTGCGGAATGATGTGCCTGGTAAGCTGTCGCGGTGTTGGCGTCTGTAACGGTCTGTGCGGTTCCAAATGCTGTATCGATGGTTTCGTCGTTTCCGATCGACACACCCTGGATGCCCCATACGGCACTATTGGTCGACGTGCTGTTAGCCGTCCATACGAACACTGCTGTGACCGTACTGGCGTTCCAGCTCTTGGGCATCCGAACGGCAAACTGAGCATATTCAGCAGTTGTCTGGTCAAAGTCCAGCGTCGACTGCATAACCTTATTCGTGGTCGATTCCACAGTTCCAGCCGCCGCACCATTCGTTGTCCGAGCCGTCATAGCGCCAGCGGGAACATAAATGGTTTCAGTGCCGACCTTCTTTACAAGCGTGCCTTCGACGGCAAGTTCGCCTGCCGCAGAGCGAGAAAGTGTCGTATCTGTCGCATGCCCGAGTTCAATCCCAGCCGTCGTGACCGTGCGTGACGTGGAATTGGTGTGGATCGTTTCGCCTTCGACAGCAAGTATCCCTGCCGATGGCCGACTGAGCGTTGAATCAGTGGCGTGCCCTACTTCGACTGCGGTGAACTGTGGACTATCTCCAGTGCCGACGCCCAGGTTCGTTCGCGCACTTGCCGCTGTACTCGCTCCGGTTCCGCCGTCGGCAACCGCAACGTCTGTACCGCTGGCGTAGTAATTCGCGTTGCCACCGAAGGTCACAGATGTGGCGAGATCGAATGTCGGCGTGTTGTTGGCGGTCAGGGTTCCGAACGTAGTGTAGGCAGCTCCATCAGCGTCGTATGCCTGCAACAGGAGTGTGTTGCCTGCGCTTGTGGCGGTTCGTATCCCAGAGCCGGTCGTCGGGGTTACGCTACCAATCCCGCTCACATCATTGGTCGTGTCGGCTACCGTGATGCCGGTGAATTGTACGCCCTTCGATGTGCCATCCGAACGGATCAGGACGTTGTCTGTTCCGAATTTGGCTCCTGCGGTAACGTCGCCCGTGCCGGCGACAGTCGCCCATGACGGGTTTGCAGCGGCGCCACCAGACTGAAGAACCTGGCCGGAGGTTCCAGGGTTGAGTGCTACCCACGCGCTGGCGTTCCGGTAGAGAACCTGACCCTGAGTAGATCCGAGAACGTCAATCGCCGTCGTCACACTCGCGAAGCTCGGATCGGCCGATGCCCCGCCAGAGGTAAGCACGTGGCCGCTGGTGCCCGCGCCCGTGGCGACCACGGCCGACGTAGCTTGGCCCAACAGAACGCCGTGGTTGGTCAACGTCGTGGCGCCTGTGCCACCGTTCCCAACGGGCAAGGTGCCCGTGACGCCTGTGGTCAGTGGAAGGCCGGTGCAACTCGTGAGCGTGCCAGAAGTAGGCGTACCGAGAAGCGGCGTGACGAGGGTCGGCGAAGTGGCAAACACCAGCGCGCCGGAGCCCGTCTCATCCGTCACGGCCGATTTGAGGTTCACGCTCGATGGAGTCGCAAGGAACGTAGCAACGCCGGCAGCAAGCCCGCTGATCCCCGTGCTGACAGGGAGGCCAGTGCAGCTCGTGAGTGTGCCGGAACTCGGGGTTCCGAGCACCGGAGTGACCAGTGTCGGCGATGTCGCGAAGACGAGCGAACCAGTTCCGGTCTCGTCAGTGACCGCAGCGATCAGGTTCGCGCTCGACGGCGTCGCAAGGAAGGTTGCGACCCCGGCCGCAAAGCCGCTGATCCCGGTGCTGACCGGCAGCCCCGTGCAGTTCGTGAGTGTCCCGGAAGTAGGCGTTCCAAGAAGCGGCGTCACCAGCGTCGGAGATGTCGCGAATACCAGAGACCCGGACCCCGTCTCGTCCGTGATGGCCGAAGCAAGGTTGGCGCTCGATGGCGTCCCGAGCCACGTGGCGACACCGGTTCCAAGCGCTGTCAATCCCGTGCCACCGTTGGCAGCAGCAAGAGTTCCAGCGATCGTGATTGTTCCACTCGTCGTGATCGGCCCGCCGGACGTGGTCAGTCCGGTCGTTCCGCCGGAGATCGCGATCGAGTTTACCGTTCCGCCCTGTGTCCACGTCGGGTCGGCAGCGGCTCCGTTCGTAGTGAGGAAGTAGCCGCTAGTTCCTGGCGACAGTCCAGCCCATGCCGTCGCAGCACGGTACATGACCGCGCCCTGCGTGGACGAAATCGTGTCGAGGTCTGGCGTCGTCTGAGCGGCAATGGCAGCCGTTGTCGTGCGCTTCGTCGTCCCGCCTTGGACGATCGGCACAATCTCGGTGCCATCGAGCGCGATGGCTGTCGGCAGGCTGTCGATCTCAACGCCCATCTCAGTCATCCACCAGGAGGTCTGTTGCTGTTGTCGTCGAGGTCACAATGCCGTCCCCGGAGTCGTCCTCGATTACGGTCCCGCCCTCCGTCACCAGGAAGTTATTTCGAGCGTCGGTCATGTCCTGGGGTCGCGGGTCTTTGATCGGCACCGGATCGGCGGGGAGCACGTAGGTCCGCAGGAACGGCGCCGGAGTATCCATGCACGTCTTGCAGACGAGCAGGTTCTTATTGATGAGGCGCGTGCCGGCCCATTCCATTTGCCAGGAAAGGTCGACGTGATTGTACTGAAACCCGCACCGGTCACACACGGCGATTGCCTGCGGGTGACTCGGATTGATGCGTGCGCGACCGTGTGGCTTCATGAGTAGTAGCCCCCGATTGCCGGAGCGATGGTCAGCGGCACATCTTCCTGATCTTCCTTTGCGGCAATGGTCCAGGAGCGCTCAGCTCTCGCATCGAGACGGTCGGCCATCTCCGGCTTGTAGATCTGCGCCAAGCGTGCGGCGAGGCCCGCCGTGAAAGCGTCCATCCACCGATAAGGCAGATCGAGCGTTGTCCCGCTCGCCATCGAGGCGTCTTCCTGCTGGGCCAGCACCCGCAGAGACAGCGTGTATGTTGTGGCGTCGTCTGGGACGGGGAACAGAGTGATCTGCGGGGTTGCCTGCCGATTGTACCAGTAGACGTTCGGTATTCCTGTCTGCGCCTTGACCGGGTAGGCCGCATACTCTGACGCCGATACCGGCCCGATGATCATATCCGTTGTCGTCGATCCGCTCGTTGTCGACACGAATGCGGCAGTGATGGCGATGAGCCGCGCCGGGAGCGTGTAGGTCGCAGTGCTTGCGACCAGCGTTACCGTGTAAAGCTCGCTCGTCCATAGGTTCGGCTGGCGGTTCGCAAACTCGACCTGAAGCAGGTTTGATTCGTTGTAGGCGTCGGCCAAGTGCTGCTGGGTCAGTTCCGTGGCCCGGATCTGCAACCGAGCGAAGGCGTTCAGGACGCAATCGGCGGCGCTGGGTGCAAATGCGAATGTGCCGCTGGTCGCCATGTCCGTGATCTGTCCTGTAAGTTATGCTGCCGTGACCACGTTGGTCCAGGTCGTGCTTCCATTTGTGTTCACGTACATTCGATCCGCTACGCCGGACCCGTCCGAGCGTAGATACAGAGAGCCCTTGGCTGCGGACAAAGATGGAGCACCGGAACCAAAGAATACGCCGAAGTTAGATGTCGACGAAAACTTGTAGCCCGCGCCTGTCGTTCCACCCGCTGGGATGGCCGTTCCGTCAAGAACAGTAGCAGCGGCTGCCGATAGAACATCGCCAGTACCGGCAGGACTTAGCCTGACGCTTAAATTATCTTCGCCGGTCCCCGCAGTCTCGGCAGCAACGACGGCCCCCGTTCCGGTTGTGTGCTTGAGAATTGCACGCTCGTATTTGGATGCATCAGTGTAAGTTCCATAGACCTGGAAGGTCTGGGCATTTGTGCTGCGACGCTGAGCAAGTATGTCGGCGGTGTTGGAAACCAGACCGGTAAGCATGGTCCCAGAAATCGCGGACGACGACCTCCAAGCCACGAATGTGTCTGAAGTTAGTGTTACCCTCACACCCTTGGTTGTCGTCGGCTCTGATAAACCAAAATCTCCAATACCGGCACCAGCGTTGGAGTCTCGGACTCCGTAAGCCATGAGATATGCAAAACCGTCGGTAGTGTCGGAAACCGTGAGATTCGTTGTGGACTTGGTGAACGTTTTGGTGCCAGCGATCGTCATAACGCCGGCCTTAGATACTTTGAACATCGAACCTGCGGCAACCTGCAAATCGACAAGCAACGACGCGGCTGCTGAGGTCGTATCCGTTACATTAAGTTTTAGTCCGGTAAACGTAACGCCTGCGCTATTCCACGTCTGTGTTCCATCAACAACAGGTGTACTGGTCGTTACGGTTCCACCCGTGATCACGAGAGGGCCGTATGATCCAGATGCACCAGATAGACCCGTGCTGTCAGTTAGCCCGCTCATCTGCTCGGTGCCCCCATCTGGGCCACAGTCAACTGCGCGCTTCCGGTCCCGGAGTTCAACAGCAGCCGAACCACTCTGGGCGCATACGTGTAGTTGCCCTGAGCCGTGGCCGTGGCGGCAGCAAGCCCTGTGTCGGCATGGTTGACCCACGTAGTGGACGTGTAGCCAACGCTATTGGGATCATCCAGGCTCTGCTGAACGGTGAAGTTCACGGTGCCGCTGACAGTGACCTGGAGAGCGGTCGGGCCGATCCCGTAGCTGTCCAGAAAGATCGGCGGCGAAGATGCCACGCCGTTGGTCCCGACCTTCACCGCCCCGGTGAAGGCAGCGGATACCGCGACCCGTGTGACAGTCGCAAAGTCGTAGGAGGTATAGCCAGTTGTTGCGTTCGGGCCCGTGATGGTCTCGGTGATGCTCTGCCCGTACCAGTTGGTGCCGTAGACGGTCAGCGTCTTCGCGCTCTCGTCGGATACGGTAGTCACCAGAACTCGGCGCGGCTTGTCGAGCGTCACGCTACCGCCCGAAGCAAGGGCTCCGGCAATGGTCAGGTTCCCTGCGGCGCCTGGCGTTTGGCTGGCGCTGATGCCGTCGTCATCGGCCGTAGTAAGAGTTCCGACAGTGAGGGTCGTAGGTCTCATCGGGTTCCCCGTGGAAGGGGCGGCGGAGCCCCGTGCTCCGCCGCTCAGTGACGTTGGGAGTTACCCCGGTGGCGCTCAACTCTTCAGGGAAGCGCGTGCGCACCCCACGCGCCCCCTTTCTCAGCCCCATTCGTAGCGTAGTACCTCCTGCTGTTTCGCTGGCCAGTGAAAAAGAAGAGCCAGGTTCGTGCAGTGCATAGGGTCTCCCCGTTGCTTGAGGCACTACGTCATGCGTCGGTCGAGGCAGTGATGTCGGTCTGTATGCTGCTCTCACCAGCCAGGTTGACGATGTTGATCGGCTGGAAGTAGACGAAGGTCGCGCCAGTGCATGCCTCGGTGATATTGGCCGCATTGTCGTTGAGCCGGAGATGGATGTTCGGCCCGATCATGCCCGTGGAAGCCGTGATGGTATCCACGAGGAAGATGTCGGCCGCGTTCCGCGTTCTGGCCCTCACGTTCGTCACTTCGAGGTCCGTGGTGGCGGTGGTGCGGACATCGATCACACCGATCGAGAAGTTGCCGTCGAAGCTGCAGTTCTCGATGCGGATGCGGTCGCCTCCGACGATCGCCACTGCGGATGCCCCGCCCGCCGCCGTCGCACCGTCATGGCGATGGTTGATGATCTTCATCCGGTCGGCCGCAGCCGTGGTGAGGATCACATCCGTCGCCTGCCCGGTGACATCCCGCCACTCGCAGCCGTCGAGAGTAAAGTCGGCGGCTGCAACACTGATCGGGTTGGTGAGGGCATCGAAACCGCCCAAGAAGAGGATGTTCTTCACGAGGCAGTTGGCGGCAGTGACCGCGAAGCTCGCGCCGACAGCAGTCGTGAAGTTCACCGTCGGGCGAATAGACCCTTCGCCGATGCCGATGATATTCACGCCTGCTACGTCGAGAGCGATGCCGGCAGCGGCAGTGACCGTTTCGGTGTGTCCTGGCAGGACCACGATAGTGTCACCACGCGAGGCCGTGCACTTGCCGATGGCGTAGTCGATGGTGGCGTAAGGGGACTCGAGAGTCCCCTCATTGCCATTGGAGCCGTAGGTGGAGCACACGAACTTGTAGGCTCGTGCAATCGGCACCCCCTGGCCCACGACCGGCATGCCGAAGCTCGACAGGCCGTCCGGGAAGTTGGTAATCGCCATTGGTGCTCCTCCTTAGCTGGTCGGGAACGAGGCGTAGACAGCGCGCGGGTCGTTGTACGTGAAGCAGTACCGCTCGTAGCCCTTCACCAGCAGGTTGTCCGTGTGCCAGTCGACCTGCATGTCAGTCTCGTAGCCCTTACGCTTCATGAAGATCAGGCCGTCGATGTTCGTGGTCAGGAACCAGGCGTAGGCGCTGGTGAGGTACTCGTTCACCATGTACCCGCCGGGGAGGCCGCCCGCGACGCTCTTGATGGCGTTCACGTCGTTGTTAGCCGTGCCTGGGCGAAGCTCCGTCTTGGTGAGACGTACCGCCGTTGCTTCGAGCTGCGGCGGGATGATGAGCTTGTTCGCCATCGCGTGGATCTTGAGGCCAGCCTCGTCGACGAAGTCGGTCCTCACTGCCACCTGCCCCGTCAGCAGAGATGCCTCGTTGAGGTTCATCTCGGTCGTCGGCTTGTTGGCGTAGGTGCCCCCATCCACGGGATGACCAGTGTCACAGAGCGCTTTGCCGTCACCGCCGATGTTGCTGTCGTAGGTGGTGGCATTGTTGAGGATGTCGGCGCCCGCGATCTCCTTGAACTGCGCAAAAGATCGGTTGAGACCGGCAACGCTCGGGTTGAAGTCGCTCTTGTACTTGTTGTCGTCGATCGCGCGGCGAGTGATCGAGAAGGCGAGCGACACCTCCTGCGTTTCCGCGTTGTAGACGTAGCGCTGGCCCGCACCGTTGTCGAACCCGACGCTCGCACCCTCAGACTTGTACTGGGCGAGGCCGAAGTAGCGCATCTGGACGGTACGTTCCAGCGCGAGCGACGAGGTCTTCGTGGTGAAGATCTGGTCCCATCGGCGAGGAATGTCCTCGTACTTTCCAGTGAGGGCCATGAGGCCCGGCTGCAACAGATCCTTGATCTGGGCAAGATTAATAGCCATTGGTCATGTCCCCCTTAGACGCCCGTTGCGCCAGCGCCGGCTGTGTTGAGCTGGTAGACGCCCCAGTTGTAGGCGCCCGCCTGCGTTCCTGGACCGACGGCGATGTCGGACCAAAGGTGCACAAGCCGGAGGGGAAGTGTGGCCGTGGTGGCCAGCGTCGTTACGTCGACATAGGACGCGGAAAGCGCCGTAGTCGTCGACCCAGTGCCGACCACAATGTCGAAGTTCGCGCCGCGATCGGCGAGAGCGACACCAGTCGCGTTGCTCTGCATGACCACCTGGAGCGGGCTTGCTCCGGTTGCCGGGATCAGGAAGATGTCGGCATCGACTGCGGTATCGGCGCCAGGCCAATACGGCGAGTAGACGCGCCGCCCGAGAGCAGTCGAGAGGTACTGGCAGCCCCAGAAAATGCCAGCGAGCTGGGAAACCGCCGTGCTTGCCGTCCACTGGCCGTAGTAGCCCGTAGACAGCTTCTGGACGAGATCACCTTTGTAGATCTTCGTCGTGTTGGCATCGTCAAGACCATTCTTGATCTTGAGGATCTCGAAGTTGGCGCCGCTCCCCAGTCCCTTGTAGGGGCGTGCGCCGAACGGTGCGTTCGTGTTCGCCATAGCCGTTGATTATGATCCAAGCGACACAAGATGCCCGCGTGGCATACATGGTCGTTCCGCGTGCCGATCGGCGTGGTCGGCGGGTTATCGTCCTGGATCGCGGCGTGCGAGGGACGGTCTAGTGGCTGCTGCCATCGTGGCGCAGATACTCACGAAAAACCGTCACAACGTAGCCACAGTAGGTAGACCACTCGGCCACACCTGTCAACCAATTTTTGATTGACACGTCGAGGCAAAAAAACGTCGATCCATCTGCCAGGGGTCGTGCAGCTCCGTTGGCCTCGTCATCATGACCGGGTACGTCGGCACGTCCCACCGGTTGCGAGCGACGGCCTTGCTGATCTCATCGACGATGGACGAGCGGTGGATAGCCCGCTCGTCCTCGATCCTGCGCATGATGGCGTCGGCAATGGCGTCGAGGTCCATGGCAACCCTCATTCATCGACGCTGATCTGATGCTGCGGACGCGGGATGTCGGCGCCGCTCTCGTATGTGGACCGAGCATACGTGTTCGCGCGGGCGCCTGGCGTCTCAGCAGAGAAAGACTGGCTGAGCCCCTGGATGCCGAACTGCTTGCGGGCCCCGTGCTTCTGCAAGTTGGCCTTCTCGCGATCTTCCGCGCGGGCTTCGAGCGTAAGCGACATCGGACGCTCCATCAGCATCAGTCCGTCGCGGATGATCGGGCCCTTGTAATCAGGCGGCATGAAGTAGCCGGCGTGACGCTCGGCAGGCACCGCCGTCCACCCGTTCTCGGCCATCATGACCTGATGGCCAGTGTCCGGCATGTTGTAAACGGAGTGCGTCACCCACTGATAATCCCAGCCGTCAGGGATGATCGTCGGATCGATGTAGAACGCATTCGTGTTCGACCGCCTCTTACGGCTGACTTCCTTGCCGTCACGGCCGATCGCCACTGCCCGGACGGGATCACGGTTGAGAGGTCTCGTGTCCGATTCTGCGGGGCCCGCAACGGCAGCCCGGATTCGGTTCTTAGCTGGTGTGATGCTCATTGGTTCCTCGCTCAGTTTGCAAATAGCCGCCTATGCGTAGTCTGCGTTAGCAAACTGCGCGGTGTGTAAACCAACGCTGTTACGGGTGATGATCAGGGCCGGTCGTACCGGCCCTCCTTCTGTCCCTTGAGCTTGTAGCGCGCGTATTCTTCGCGCGTCATGCCGAGGGCATCGGCCATATCCACTTCCGCCCGCGAGAGTGTCACGCGGTTCCGGGTGCCCGTGGATGCCAGTGTCGGAGAGTCTCTCGTGACCGGAGCAGAGTGTCTCGGGGACGCCTTGCGCTCCTCAGGCTGATCCTCGACCTCCTCGTCGTCCGCCACGTCGCGGAGGCCGAGATACTCCTCGATGCGCTCGAAGTACGCAGCACTGTCCGCAGTGTGATCCTCGGAGACGGCAACGTGGTGAGCCGCCAGCAGCTTGGTGTGGAGCTTCGGATCGGTAGCGTATTCCTTGTGATCCCGCATCCACGACTGCGCCCTCGGTGAAAGGCGCGAGAGGTACGTTTCGAATGGGTCGCCGCTCTGAGGCTTCTCCGTCTCGGCCGGCTTCGCCTTCTTCTGAGCGTCGAGTTCGGCCTTGGCGTCCTCGTACCTGAGGATCGTCGCCTCGGCTCGCGCCAGTTTTCGCTGGATCTCTCCAGCCTTCTGGTACTCGCCAGTCTCCATCGCGGTGACGATCTGCGCTTGCAGCGTGTCGGCCTCGGTCTTCGCCGCAGCAAGTGCCGAGTTGATTGCCGTCTCCTGCGTACTCTTCACCTCATCGCGGGCCTTAGCAACTTCGTCCTCGGCCTTGCGTCGAGCAAGGACTTCGGCGTTGCGCTGGGCGCTAAGGTCATCGACCTGACGCTTCAGGCTCGCGATGCCACCGTCGCTATCCGTTGCCGTCCTGGCCTTCTGCTTCGGAGCCTTGTCAGGCTTTGCCGAAGGCGGGTCGTCGTCGATCAGCAGGGAGAGCTGCTGACCATCGGCCTCGGTGTCGACCTTGATCTTGATGTCGTCGTTCTGCGGATCGGGTGGCATCGTAACCTCACCAAATATACTTCGGGTGCGGAACGCTACCCTTGACGTGCACGTCCTCGATCAGCCGGCAGTCGACGCTATTGATCTGGAAGTGCCAGCCGTCTGATGGGCGAAAGAAGATCCAGTCGCCCGGCTCGACATCCTGGCCATAGAAGCGCGTCGAGTCGTCATCCTTGAACGCAAGCGGGCCCTTCTTGAGAACGAGGCCGATCTTGCCCTGAAACTTCGATTCGATTGCTCGGCTCTGTGGGAGAAGGATGCCCCCCGCCGTCTTCTCCGGTTCGATGTAGATAGCGACCAGGATCTGGTTATTGAAAATCTTGAACTTGGAGATGTCCCCGATCGCGTCTGTGATCGCCTTGCTCTGGTCTACCGCTCGTGAAAGCTCGACGACCTTGCTCTTCCCGCTCATTGGTCCCTCAGTTCCTTGTCGACTGCATCCAGGAACTCTTGAACGTCCCGGATCGCCTTGATGTAGCCACACGCATACCGATACTGTTCAAACGTTACCGAGGCGCCCGCCGAGAGTGCGCCGATTTTATCTTCAAGCTGCTCTTCGAGCATCTTGGCGATCTTGCGCAGGGCGAGCGCCTCGTAAGAGTTCAACACTTGCCTCCCTTGGCCTTCTGGAGACGGCCAACGCCGCTCTCAGCGCCGGCCGTAACGCGGCCACCGCGCTTGCGAAGCAGGGGGTTCATGCCGGGAATTGCCGGCGCTCCGCCAGCGCCCGGAGGAGGTGCGCCTAGAGCGGGCGCCGGCATTGGCGGCGGCGGTGCAGGGCTCTTCATGGGCATGGGTGCAGGCGCTGGGGGTGGAGCGCGGTCTGCGGCTGCTGCCGGTGGAGGAGCGATCACCACGTTCACGTTGGTCTTTCCCTTGCCTCCCTTTCGAGAGGAACGGTCAGGACGAGAACGCGCGCGAGCACCGTCAATGGTGCCGCCAAACGCTTTGTTACGCGCAACGCCGCGACCCGTCATGGGGCCGTCAGCGTTATCCACAGACAACTTGTCCTTGACAGCGCCTCCAGAAGCGAAGCGCTGCGTCTTCTCGGCCGCTTTGGCGCGAGACACGTCTTTCATGCTTTTCATTGTGCGGCTCCTGAGTGAAGGAATGGAGATAAGTTCTTGAGCTCCGCGTTCACAACGCCTGCTGACTCTGGGTGGGTAGCGAGGCGCTCGCCGAGCTGGAGCACCGCGAGGTTCTCCTTCGTCTTCCGATCCAGTTCCTTGTTGGCTTGGTCGGCGATCAGCTTCTTTTCCTTGAAGGCGATGTCCTGCTTCTTCAGTTCCATCGCAGTCATGACAGCGGGATCTGGACCTGGCGGCGGCTGCGGGGGAGCGAACATCTGCTCCGGGTCGCCCATGTCCGCCATGGCGAAGACGTGCGCGTCGACCTTGCGCATGTCGTACATCTGCGGGTTCATCTGGGCTACCTGCTTCACCGCAGTTGCCTTCATCAGGCGGTGCATCTGGCTCGGGGTGTTCGGATCGGCGCAAGGAACCAATTCGTACATATCGAGTGCGTCCCGGAACTTGGTCTCGTCCCAGCGCTTCGCTGCCCTCTTGTTGCCGCGCCAGAGTGCCGACGGGTCCGAGTGGAACTCGTCACGGAGCAGGCGGAACTCCTCTGACTGCGCCGCGTGCATGCGCTTGTGCACGGCGGACATCACCTTGCTGGCCTGCTCGATCAGAGCCAGCGTCGTTCCGACCGGGGCCTCCTGCTTGCCTTCACCGACGTTGGCCTCGGAAAGCCCGCCGACCCGCATGCCGGTGTCTGCGATGTTCGCGACTAGCGCCATCATCCCCTGGCCCGGTTCCTTATAGGGAAGCGGCATGACCATGTTGCCGATGGGCTGCCCGCCGGTATCGATAGGCTGCCCAGAGCCCGGCGAGACGCGGAACGCATTGGTTGTCTGGCGTGCGCTGGACTTGGCGAACAGGAACCCAGGGAAGTTGGCGAACATCCCGGCATCGAGCATCTCTCGCCATGCGGCGGTGAGTGCGTTCGTCGAGTTGCCGAGGATGTGCACGAGCCCGATCCCGTAGAAGCCGAAGCCGGGGACGAACTTGTAATGCACGAACGACTGCTTTGCGATGCAGTCGTCGTCCCCTTCCGTCCAGTTCCGACGGATGGCGAGCACCCTACGCGATTCGCGCTCCATCGTGACCACATACGGCAGCGGCAATCCGGTCTTCTTGCCCTTGATCTTGTGCTCGAATCCAGGGATGTCGAGTTCGCAGTAGCACTCGTAGATCTCGTAATCCTGATCCTCCGGCCTGTGGGAAGCCTGGGTGCCCTGCACCTCTCCGACCTTCTGGTCGACGGCGTTGAGCATCGGAGTAGGGTCGCCAGGGTCGACATCCCGGTATGCTCCGACGATCTGCATGCGTTTGAAGGTGCTCCGCTTCATGCGCACGCGATGCGTGACGCGGGAAGCGTTCTTGAGATCCGTAGCAGCGTTGGAGATGATAATGTCGGAGGCATCCACGCTCTCCGACACGGGCCGTCGCCGCAGCGGGCAGTTGTAGACCTTCTTGAACCCTGAACCGCCGAAGCCTGTGAGCATCAGCATCCGGTCGGTGTCGTCATAATACTCGGATGCTGTGACGGTCAGGTAGTGGTTGAGGTCACGTTCCAGTGCACGGGCCGCAATGTCTGTGGCGGCAGAAGGTTCCCCGTCGACCCGGACCTTGACCGGGCCGTTGCTCGGCAGAAGCTCGCCGCGCGCGTTGGCCTGAAAGCGCAGCACCGCCTCAAGAAGAAGGGGATGCCGGACCACCGACATCCCCTCAACTGGCGCCGATCCTGAGGATCGTGGGTCTTCGAGCCTGAGCCCGAGGAGTTCCATTCCTCGCGATCGAGTTTCGAGCCACTCCTTCCGACTGGAATCGTCGGAGTCGATGCCCTCGATCAATTCTTCCGCGATCCGGCCGAGATCGCTCTCTTCCAGCCTCTCGGCGAGGTTGTCCTCGTGATTGGCCTTCTTGTTCCCGACGTTGCGCGCGAAGTCGAAGGTAACGGAACCGTCATCGTTCGTAAACTCGAACGGCGAGACGGGCTCCTGCCTCATCGCGTCGGGCACGAGAATGCTGATCGCCACTTCTGGTGACGACTTCTTCTTGCGCTTGGTAGGTCCAGAAATGCTTTTGGCCCGCCGCCTGTTCGGCGCGGGCCTGTGCATGTCAGCGATGTCCATGGTATTACTCCTTGGGCTTCCAGCCCGAGCAAATGCCGAGATCTGTGGTGAATGCGACGACGTGACTGATGCTATTGTTTATGGGGGCCATGTTGTCGTAGTTGTGGCACCCGCCAACGGCTGCCATTGCGGAAACCCGCTTCCAGTAGGTGCATGTTTCACACCTCTTGCTTGGAACTCGGCCAAGGTACTCAGGGTTTGCCGTTGTTCCAGCGAACTCAGGGCTTGCCATTGTGCTGATCCACTATGTTGGCGTCGATCTGTACGTTCATCTTCCACTTTACTCGGTCGGCGAGGAAGATGATCGTGCGAGCGTCGGATGTCGTCGATGCGAGGTACTCGTTTCCGTCCTTATCCCAGCCCATCACGACCACCATGTCCAGCTTTTCTTCCATTGCCATCTTCAGAACGGCACCAGCAGACAGGTCGACAGTGGTTGCGCCGGGGAACTGCACGACGTTATCGGTCACGCCGCGTCCGCCTTGCCCTTTGCCTCGATCATGTTCTTCGCGCGGACAGCGAAATCACCCATCCTGGCGATGTGATTGATCACGTGATCGATCGTGACGGCGTCATTCGGAGCGTCGAGCACCCGTGCCAGTTCGACGGCCGACCTCTGAATGAGGTTGATGAAGTCAACAGGCGTCATCATCAGCACGTTGTTGTCGTTGGTCATCGGAATGCGAAGTCCTTTTTGTCGGGATCATATGGGAAGTTGTCATGATCTACGCTCACGGAACCCTTGTCCGTATCTCTGTCGAGCAGGTACTTCTCGAACATCAGCGCTGTTGAGATAACTTCGCTTGGCGACGGTGTCTGGTTCAGCAGCGTCCGGCTGTGATACTCGATGGCCATCGAGAGCGCGGCGTGTCGGATCTCGTTAAGCATTTTATCCTCGCAGCGTCGTGTAGAGCGCCCGATTCATCCCTTGATCAGTGGGACTATCGACGGGTACTCATTGCACGACCTCGTGTCGATTAAGGTTGCCGGGTTGCCCCGACTTTCGCGCCAAGAGTTTCTGACCCACGGGCGCCCTACGCGACGCTGCTCAACTAGGATACAACGGCCCGGATCGTTCCGGGTACTTGAGATCCTGAGCGTCCATCATCTGGCGCTCTTCTCTTCTCACAGCCAACCCGATTTGCCGCAGGTGACGCAATGCCTGTGTCATCGTATCCACAAGATCGTCGTGCCCTTTCGGGAACCTGGCCGCCTGGCTGATCACCATTTCGACAAACGACCGCCAGAACACGTTATCGTTCTCATCGATCTCGGCGGGGGCGCATATCATCCCCTCGGTAAAGAGGTGCTGAACTGCGTAGGCTCTTGCGGTCTTGTCACCTTCGCCCTTCGGGTCTTTCAGTTCAACTGCCCACTCGTCGGCTGATGTCAGGCGACGTACCTCCTGAGCGGTAGAGTGACCTGCTGCCTTGCTCTCGATGATCAGCCTGTCGACCTTGAACCTTCTGCACGTGTGGATCACCCACTCGACGAGGCCCCAGTCTGGCTGGGCCCGCCTGATGTAGTCGGCATTCTTCTCGCCGATGATCCTCTCGACACGGGCCCCGTGTATCTCCAACCTCTTTTCCCAAGCGTGCATGAGGAGGATCTTCGGCTGGCCCTTGCTGTCCTCAAACACGCCCCAGACTGTCATGGCGGACGGGTCGTTTTCCTCTTTGGTGGTATAGGCCGTGTCGAGCGATGCGATGACGTACTGGAAGGTGAGTTTCAGTGGAGTTCCAGGTGGAACATTGATCGGGTTCCACCATTCTCTCTTGAAAATCCCGCCTCCGCGCGGCTCTGGTGACTGCTGGTACTGGCCGGCGAAGGCGAACGGTCCGAGCGTGACCTCAAGATTGTCGACCGTCTCCTGCGAGAACCTCTCTGGCCAAGCCAGTTCGCCTTCCATTGTTCGCGGGTCTGACCATCCTATCGATGTTGAGCAGTGCCTCCCTGGGTCGTACTTCATCGGTATCCAGAGAATTTCGTATGGCATGCCGTTTTCGATGATCACACCGGACACGTCCTCCTCGTGGACGCGCTGCATGATGATAACGATAGCGTCTTTGTTGTAGTCGTTGAGGCGGTTCGACATCGCCTCTCGGAACCACCGCACCGTCTCCCGTCTAACGATGTCGGATTCTCCATCGGCAACGTTGTGGGGATCGTCGAGTAAGATTCTCGTCCCGCGCTCACCGGTTCCGACGCCACCCTGAGACGACGCGAACTTCCACCCGGTCTTGCTGTTCGCCACCTTGACCTTTCCGGCCTCGGTCAGCTTGAACCCATCGCGTGCGTAGGTGTCGATGTACTTCTTCGACTGCATGAGGTCGCGGAACCGCGCATTGTCACGCTCCGTCAACCATGCACCGTAGCTGAAAGAGACGTAGCGCATGTGCGCCATCTCTTTCGGGCCCCATTCCCACGCCGGCCAAAACACGTTTACTATCAAAGACTTCATAGATCCAGGCGGCACGTTCATAAGAAGCCGCTTGATCCTCCCGTCGGTCACGGCTTCCAGGTGCAAACAGATCGCGGCCAGCACCCATCCGTCGACGAGCGGAGTCTGCGGCTCCAGGACGTGCCAGAAGTGCTTGATAAACTTAAGGAGCCCGCCTGGTCCGGCGTGCTCCCTTCTGATGTCTCGGCGGTTGAGTTCGCTGACGGCTATTGCCAGCTTCTCAAGCCGCTCTCGATCCGCCCTGTCCGCCATCGGTTGCTGCGATCTTCTTCAACGCGAGCACACGATAAACGCTGGCCCGGCCTACACCGAGCTTGCGGGCCACGTCAACCGGCCGTTCGCCGGCCTCGATCATGGCGAGCATCTGGGGAGCCTTACGAAGTGCTGTCGGCTGCCGTCCGACGTACTTGCCGTCGCGCTTGGCCTTGGCAATCCCCTCGGCCTGCCGCTCAAGAAGGATCTTGCGCTCGAACTCGGCGACGACACCCAGCATCTGGAGCATCATGCGCCCCGTTGCGCTCGACGTGTCCATCATGAGGTTCAGGATCGTGAGTGTCGCCTTACGGCCCTCGATGATCCCGACGATCTTGAGAAGGTCTTGCACCGACCGCGCGAGGCGATCGAGGCGCGTGACCATCAGCACATCACCTTCGCGGATGAAGTTGAGAACCTGTTCGAGTTGGTCACGCTTTGCGACCGAGCTAACCTGCTCAGAGTAGATCCTCTCGCAGCCTGCTGCCTTGAGGTCTCTGATCTGCGCTTCGAAGCCGGCTTCCTGGTTCTCTGTGGATGTACGCGCGTATCCGACGATCATGGCTGCTTCCGTTTCTTGTACCGCCGGATTGAACCGTAGACCTGATTCCAGGTCATGCCATATCTTATCGCCAACTCATTGTAGGTCACTCCGGCGTCGAACTCTCCCACCAGAGTCTCTGGCTCTGGGAACCCAAGGACAAGTCTGCGGTCCCTTGAGCGGCGTCGTGTCGTCTCGCTTATCGCGGTTTTGCCGGCCTTCGTTTTCCCTGTCGGCAACCCCGCTTCAGACGCCCTTTGCCGTACCAGTTCTCTACTGCACCCGGCAGCCCGCGCGGCATCAGCGTGAGAATGGCCCGCCTTCACCAGAGACAAGGCCAGATCGCCCTTTGTAAAAGTTGCGGTCACGGCTGCCCTCCCGCCAGAGCAACCGTGACCGCAGCAACCAGACGGACGTAGGCCCTCACCGGTCCAGGTACTGGTCGCTTCCCGGTCCGCCATTCTGAAACTGCCTTGGGTGTGACCTTGAGCTTCCGTGCTAGTTCTGCTCCAGTCCAATGGAGCCCATCGAGTAGCGCATTCAGCTCGTCTGCGGTCATGTCCAAGGCCGTGTTTTTAGTCTTGTTCCTCACACATAGACCCACGGTGCACGATTGTCAAGCTGTATCGCAACGGCCGGTGCATAAGTCGTCAAATCACAGCACCCCGATGAACACCGCCCCGAAGCCCGCAAGGAGAAGAACAAGCATCGCCGCGCCGAGCGCGAACACGATCGTCATCATCCAACTGAAGCCCGTGTCCTTATCGTCGTTCATGTCCGATCCATCCCGACTATACGATCAACAAGGGGCCCGAGCGTCGCCGCTTCAACGTGCGCCGCAACCGAAAACAGAGCGAGGAACATGAACGCATGAGCCGACCACGTCATGATCGTGGCCGCAACTCCCGGCATCATCATGCCGCCCACCCACAAAAGACCCGCGATCCCGAGCCGAACGCCCGTCAGAACCACCAGGCGCAGCGGCGGAACACATGCCGTGCAAGCAGTGACAACGAAGGCCAACCCGATCGCAGCGTAGTCGACCCCACTCAGCGCCCGCTCGCCAGCAACACCGTAAGGCTCTAGGTCGTCGCACATCACCGCCGAGTTTCCTCTACATCAAAAGCACGTGTCACACGAACAGTGAGAGCGCTTGCCGCTCATGCACCGCTGCGAAGCGTCGTGGTCCGGGAAAAACGATACCTTTTCCGCCCGCATTCGATCGCAGTACGCGCAGACCCCCTCATCCGCGAGAGCCCGCCGAAACATCGGGCGACGGTCTTCCTTCTCGACCGGCACCGCCAGCGTCTTCTTCTTTTCTGTCACCTAGCGCCTCCACCCCGCGTTGGGTTATCGACGCTTTCCAGATCGGCGTACACTCCGCTCCGGTTACACCACAACTCCTAACCACAGCCCATCCACGGTCAACCAGCGATCCCATGAGACCAGGCCGAATAAACCGCGTCCTGCTCTTGAACGTCGGCGCATTCCCACAGCCAGTCGCGCCACCGTCCAGCAGTGCCAGAAGAGCCAACCTCTGCATGCGTCCTGCGATGGGACCAGACACCACGTTACCTCCCCTTGATCGCCTGCGCCTTCGCGCGAGACACTACCGTCTTCTTCTTCGACTTCGCTATCCGAAGCGCCGTCGAGACACCAGCCTTCGACCGGCCCCAGTTCTTCGATCTGATCAGCTTTGACATTCAATCCCCGCGGTAGTCACCCCGCCGATGAGCCAGTCTCCATAGCCGCAATGCGATGGCGTATCATCGCCCCGACCATTCGCGACCCGAACCGTTCCTCGGCCGTGTGATGCTGTTCATTCCCTAGTTCACTCGAAATCGCGTTGCACTCCGCGAATGCATCTTTCCTGATCTGAGCGAACCGCTCTTTGAGTTGCCGTTCCAACTTCACCAGCAGCGTCTCAACGCTAGATCCATCGCCAGTAGCAAAACCGTTCTTAACCATCCACCCGGCAACTACCTCGCACAAGTGTTCACGGGCGTGGTTCCAGCCATCCTCGTGCGTCAACAAGCATCCTCCGAAAAAAGCGGCGGACCCTCACCTCTAAGAAAGGGCCCGCCGAAAGTTGGACGTTCAGGGTGGACACACAGGCCGGGAGGCAATAACCGGCCAGCACCACACCCCTACACCAACGCCCTCCGAGTCGCAATAGGAAAGTATTTAATGAACCCCACGAACCCCCAACTATCAACAGAAAATTTACCGCACGTGTATGTAGACCCCGCGTCCATATACACCAGCAGTTCATCAGTGTTCCGGGATTTTAAGGCTGAGGTATTGTGGAACCCAAAAAGGTCGAGGTCGAGGTGGAGTTTGGGTGAGGAGCTAAAATTTAAAGAGATCGCCTGCAGGGGGGGG
>OFRC01000011.1_pt1 | contig 63372 bp, 97 predicted proteins | sample 1543051 | NCBI WGS metagenome assembly OFRC01 (sample SAMN07774231, study PRJEB24372) | wastewater metagenome
GAGCCTGCTACGTAGAACTTAGGTTTTGTAGGCCAGTCGCACCGATACCCTGCAGAGCTGCGCACTGGGCCCAGCGCACCAGTCGCACCGATACCCTGCAGAGCTGCGCACTGCCTGGAAGACAGTAGAAAAGAATGGGTCAATCGCACCGATTCCCCTTGCAAAGATGCTGCAAAGATCATAGAATCTAGATGTTCAGTCAACACATCTAGAGGCTCACAATGTTCATGATTCAATTCACTGTGCAGACAGACGATGTTGGAATCCGCAGCCTGCATGTACGGTACGGGATGGGAGAAACAGTGTTCATTCGATTCATCTAAGGAGCGCACCATGTCTTACCATTCATTCGCATCCGGGGTTGTCAACTACGGGATGTCATTTGCCATCAAATGCTGCGTTACGTACAAAGTCCCAATGGAAACGACACTGCAGTATGTTCGTCGCTTTGCCATTGAAGGCTACGTAGTCTAAGGAGTGCGCATCATGGATGACGCAACCCGCAACATGCTGATTCGCGCGCACATTCTGGCGCAGTGGAATCGATTCAATTAAAAACGTGAAACCGCGCCACGTCATGCGCGATAAGTCTAGGGGCTGAAAATGAAAAACCAAGTCTATATGAAAGCATCGGATGGAAATGTATTCATGACATTTCATCCCGAATATCACAAGGAATGCCAGATCATCCGGCCGGCTGCAGAGGGTAAGCGCCAATACGTGGCGCAAGTGAAGACGGAGTTGCTCAAGCGCATCAAGCCCGGGGATACCGTGTATTCCATCATTCGCAGTGTTTCCGCGTCTGGAATGTCTCGCCGAATCTCGCTTTTCCACGTGACCGACGATGGCCGAATGGGCGATATCACCTATTCTGCAGCCGTTGCAATGGGTTATTCCTGCGACGATGGTTCGATCAAGGTTGTCGGCTGCGGTATGGATATGGCATTCGCTACTGTTTACAATCTCGGTCGGGCATTGTGGCCGAATGGAACCCCGGAGCCGCACGGCGCGCGCAACGGCGTACCTGATTCGGATGGTGGATATTCCCTCAAGTCATCGATTCTGTAAGGCGACATCATGACGCACACAAAACCCCTATATGCGATTCTCGCATCTGCGCTGCAAGCATTACATACTTGCAATGATCGCGCCGAATCATCGCGCACTAGTTTTGCACATACTGGCGTGGAAAATATCGACGGCAATAAACAACATTGGCTCAACATGATCGATATGCACGCCGACAAAATCGAGTCACTGTGCAAGCAATACTTGCCGCATGGATCTGGATTCGATTCTGGGTGCACCATGGATATGGAAGCATCAAAGCCGAATCGGCTTATCTTTTCGGCAGACTTCCATCATATGAATGACAATGGATACTATGATGGATGGTCGACGCATCAAGTGATTTTGACCCCGGATCTGGCATTCGGGTTTACTATGCGCATCACTGGACGCGATCGGCGCCAGATCAAAGATTATATTGCCGGCACTTTTCATTCTGTTTTGTCGCAACAATTGGAGCATTAACATCATGCGCACAATCGAAAAAACTTTATTCCAATACGACGAACTGTCCGATACCGCGCAGGAAAAGGCACGCGAATGGTATCGGCGAGCATCGGCCGACGATAACTTTTTCGCCGAGAATGTATGCGAAGATGCCGCGCGCATGGGTGATATTCTGGGCATCGATCTTAATCAAACCCGCGTAAATCTAATGAATGGGTCGCACCGATACGAACCCACAATCTACTGGTCCGGATTCTGGTCTCAAGGCGACGGTGCATGTTTTGAGGGAAACTACAAATACAAACCCGGATCAGTCGCGAAGATGCGCGCAGAATGCAACGATAAGGAATTGATCCGTATCGCCACCGAGCTGCAGCAGATCCAACGCAAACACTTTTATGCTCTGCAGGCCAACATGCGGCAACGCGGGCATTATCAACATTCGGGCTGCATGCAGGTAGATGTGCAGGATTCTCGTGATTCGTATCGTGATATCGGCGCTGCAGAATCCGATATCACACAACTCATGCGAGATTTTGCAGACTGGATATATCGACAACTTGAATCGGAATACGAATATCAAAATTCGGACGAACAAGTAATTGAATCGATCCGATGCAACGAATACGAATTCGACGAACAAGGGGATCGATCATGAAATACACACTCACACTCAAGCAAACCCTGCCATTCGCACAGAATCCGCGGTTTTGTGAACTCGAAGGGGAAAAGATTCTGTTAAATGATGTGATGCTGCCCGCGTCAATCGATGCCAGCGCATCCTACAATCCGCACAATGTGCGACTGTTTGTTATCGGGCATGAATTCGGCGCTATTTGTGCAGTTTGGGCAAGCAACGCACAAGACGCATTCGACAATGCAGTAGATGCGAACATGCTTGATTGTCTGATGTGCGAGGATCAAAACCCAAACGAGGAAGACGAGGAAGACTTGGCCCGATTGGGCAATGCGGGCGAATTGTTCGACCTGTCCTATGCGTGGATAGGTGAAGTTGAGTTCGATGCTGCGCGCGACATCAAGTTGATTGTCTCGATTGTGCGCGCGACTGAAAGCCAGCAAAACACAATCGAGGATTGAACATCATGCTCACCAAACTCTACTGCAAATTCACCGACAAGAAAACCGCACAAATTGCACTGACCGAGATCCGCAAAAAATACCGTATTGCTTTACGTGGCGCATGTATCACCGGGCCAGATTACCATGGGTCATATTCGGTTCATGTTCCGCTCGGCAATACGGGTTTCAGCAATGCAGAATTGAGCGCTGAAATGCGCGTGGGCAACTATTAGGAGCTGAAAAATGAAACAATCCGCATTGATCCCATTTTCTGGTTTCTATGGCACGTGGCATGATGATGAATTCGACAATACGCTAGAGATGATGTTCGATCCCGAGGGATGCGGCGCAGACTATGCGGCGCCGCTTGCTGCGCGATTCTGGGAAACGATCGACTGGCGCGCGGCGCAAACTGCGTATGCACGTGAATACGTGGAGCAGTTTGCGCATGCGCTCGGTTTCAAGTTCTGTGAATTCGAGGAAATGGTCTCGCCACGTGAATACAATTTCACGACTGACCGAATGTTCGCAAAATTCGATTCTGCAGAACTGGCCGCATTGTTCAAAGATCCCGAGATTCGTAAAGAAACCGACAAAGTAGCCGCTGAAATGTTCACCAGTCGCAGCGGGTTCAGTTCGTTTTATTCGCCTGACGTCGAATCGTGGGGAGATCTGGAAGAATGGGACTATAACCAGATCGGTGCATTGTTGCGCGCGGCTGCGAATGTTCGCCTGGCCGATGGGGAAGAATTCGATCAGGAAAAGGAATTTGACTTGATGGAAAATGCCCGATGCAACGGCAGAATCGACGAGTACATGTGGGAAAACACAATCGATAATGCGGTAATGGGTAATCGTTGCGATAAGGTAGCGCGATATCTGGCGCAGAGGGAAACGAGATGAAAACCGCAACAATCGAGCGTTATCACATCTTCGGCACGTGCCAACATGAGCGCCACGTTCTGTACCGCGGTCGACACATCGGCGCCCGGAATCAGGGATACTTTCCCGATGATTTGCAGGGTCTCGAATCCGCAAAACAGTGGGCAAGGGCGCACGGGTTCACGCATTACGCAACGGTAAACAACGGGAAAGAATACGGGAAGCGGGGCACACTATGAAACCGCACACTTACCGGGTGCATTTCATCGATGCCAGTGGCGCGCCTGGTCACGTCGACAAACCCACTCGCGCCGCTGCTAATGGGCTGCGCATCGTTCTAATCGCGCAGGGCTGCACTGCAGTCTATGTGCAGCCGATAGGATATTGATCATGAAAAAACAAAAGTTTACCCGTGCCAATGGGACTCGTGGTGCAGTCTCACAAATCCGTGACATGCCAACATTGATACCCGGTCACTGGTGGCAAAACCGCGCACCACTTGGCGCAGGGTTCAATCACTGGCATGAAGTGCCAGTGCCGACGAAACGATAGCGCACCAGTCGCGCCGAGACCCTAACCCCGGGGTCTAACAAAACGGGAAAGCCTAAGGGGCTCAGCGTCAATCGATGCTGAGCCCCTTAGGCTTTTCTGCGTCTTGAATCGAGGATCTCTGTGACAGCTCGCGCAGCCTGGCCGACCAGCACCGACGCACCGACGCACCGACGCACCGACGAGCAGGCCACGGGGCAGAGATCCCCAAAAACGCGGCAAATTTGCCCAAAAGCAACGGAGCGGCAAAACCGCGTAAAACGCGATTTGAGCCAAAAACCGCGGTTTAGATCCTATGCTATGGACTGCGCCGAAAAACGCCCCAAAAGCCGGATTTTGCCCCTTGGCGGGCCTGATTCTGTAACGGCCATGCCGCTGATGGTCTGTTTTGACGGGAAATGAGAACGGTTCTCATTCAGGATCGAAAAAACGTCCTGGCGAGAGGAAATTCAGCGGGGCCAAATTCATCCAGTCGAAAACAGGCCCGTGCAGGTTTTTTGACCTAAAAACGCGGTTTTAAGAATCGCACAGGCGCATCACTGTTTTCCGTGGAGAAAAATAGACTTTTGCGGATAGCCTGTAGCGAAATTTTTGACCGATCAGCGCGATTCGTGGACCGCAGACCCTCATCACCATACCGTCGACCCACGAAAGTGTCCCTCCGATTGATCTGGAGTCACGGCGACACTCATTCACCCCGCATCCACGCCGCCATTTCCTCCTTTTGCTTGTCGCGGTTATGGTGTGTGGCACAAAGCGGCTGAAAATTCGACCGAGACCAAAACAGCGCCTTGTCCCCGCGATGCGGCACCTTGTGGTCCACCACGGTCGCAGCCGTCGTCCGACCAGCCTCTTGGCACATGACGCACAGCGGGTGCTCCAGCAGGAACTGCGCTCGGGCCTTCTGCCACCTGTACCCGTACCCCTTCGCCGTCGAACTCGTCTCTTTCGACCCTGACCACCGGCCGGGTTCGGCCAGTTGAATGGATGGTTTGACTGTTCCAATCTTCGGCTTCAAATTCCTGAGTTTCACTTTTACCATCTCCGGTAAATTTTACTCGTTTCTAAGGGTAAACCCTACTTTGGGCGGATTGGGCGGAAAAGTGCCATTTTCTAGGTCGGACTCTTTAGGCGAGTGACGTAGAGTAGATTTTAGGTACTTTTCCGCCCGTTCCGCCCACTTCCGCCCAAAACCTAGGGTAAACCCGTACATAAATCGTGCTTTTATAATACATCTTGAAACAAATCGGTTTTAAGTTTGATCCCACGCTTTACCCGAGCACCTCCAGGTAATTTTGCGGACTTGAAACGACTCTCTAAACGTCGACTTAACAAAGAAACGGTTTTGATGTAGTTGATCAGGCCGAGTTCTTTTGCATAGGATTCCCACGACAACCAGAGCACTCTCATTTCACATGTTGCACTCGGATCACTGATATCACACCGTTCGTCAATCCATTCAGACAACAAATCCATATCAGATCGGTACTCTTTCCGAGCATCGTCAACCTTAGGCGGCGCCGCCAATCCCATCTGCTGATAACGCAGCGCAGCCTTGACGAGAAGCGACAGGATGCCGACCCGCTCTGCAGCAACTCGGGCCTTGCGACCGAGTTCCTTCTTGATCGTGAGATCTTTGTCGAAGTTACGCTCGAACGGTGTCAACCCAATGCGCCGCCAGATTCCGTTGTCAGACCCCTTGATCACCGGCTTGTGGTTGGTCGGCATGAACACGACCCACGATGGTGTGATCTCGATCGAGTCGGGAGCGAATGGAGCACGCGCACGGATCACGTCGCCACCCGTCATGCTCTTGACGGTCCCTTCGCGCAGTTCACCACCCTCGTCGGGTTCGTTGACGTACACGAACCGTGCTCCACGCAGGACGATCAAATCCTCACGAGGCCCACCAGCATTTCCTCCCTTCGGATCATTGCTGACGAACGTGTTGGCGTCTGCTACCTTGGCATAACTACCAAAGGTCTGACGAACAGCGTTGAATATCGTGGACTTGCCGTTGGACCCTTCGCCAAAGGCAATGAACATGATGTCTTCGATCGGGTTCCCCATCAGCGCATAGCCGAAGGTCCGCATCACGTATTCCACCATCTGCATGTCGTCGAAGAACACATCCTTGATCGTCTGCTCGAACAGTGGCGCCCGCGCATTCGGGTCGTAGTCGCACTCCGTCGACATCGTGATGTACAACTTTGGATCTGCTCGCAGGAGTTCTCCTGTACGAAGATCAACCACGCCGTTAGCAACGCCGAGATAGTGAGTGTGCCTGTCGAGTTCCTTTGCAGGCACCATGATCCGTGTATCGCTCGCTGCCAAACTTATCATGCTCTTGACCATCTGCGCACGCTGGCTCATGCGGCAGAACTCGTAGAACTCGGTCGGATCATCGTAGTGGGCGACTTCTTCGGCCAAACGCATCACCGTGTCCTTGGCATATATCTCGATCTGCTTGTCTGTTGCTCTATCCCATGTGACCCCGTTCCACACGAACCACTTTGCAATCTCTGGTACGTAGATCAATTTGTCGAGGTGCCGATCAACCATTCGCTCGGCATTGCCGAACTCGGTCATCTGCTTCTTCTGCGGATTGAACGTCCGCTTCGGTGTGATCAGTTCCCTAACACTTGGTGTGTTGTACCTTGTGTCGAATACTGCGAATGCCTTGATGATCGGCTGAATCAAACTTTCGCGGTCAACAAATTGCAGATCGTAGTCAGCAGCGATACCTGAACACACCTTCTCACGCAGATCCAACTCGGTCTTGACACCTTCGATAGCAGTCTTCCAACGCTGCTTCGCGTCGAAACTGAGACGTGTCTTGTCGACTAGACCAAGAGCAGCAGTGGTCTTGGTTCGAGGGTCCACTTCCATCAACGGCGGCAACACCTCCACACCCATTTGGCCCACGACCGCGGCGTCACTGATCTCACCCGTGGTCTGGTCAACGAAGTCGCTGATGTCGATCGGTGGCGCCCAAGTCCCGCCGCTGCGCTCGCCAGCTCGCATGAACAGGGTTCCAACAGTGACACCCTTGCCAGTCTCGACGTACTGCCACAGGCGCTCCCTCAAGAACCTCTCAACCCCTTCGACACCACCGTGTTCCTCCACGATGTCCTTGTTCCGAATCGAAAACTCAAGACCCGCTTGAAATCCTTCTTCTGATCCACCAGACCCGTCGTACACAGCGAACATCAAATCGCGCCACGTCTCGTAATCCACACCATCGGCACGAGACTCATTCGGTATCGCGGCCAGTGCAGAACGAATCGAGGCGATCGGCGCGAACCTCGATGTGCTCTGTGTCCTCTCCGGGCGCTCGAGCCTCACCACGGGTCGCGCAGACTGCCACTGCACGTCGCCAGTGGCGATCGGCTCGCCGAACAACAGGTCTAATGGAACGGACTTGCCGGCCAGCGGCAGAAAGAACATATTGCCGTCGCGCCCGATGTCCACCGAGTCCTGCTTCGGGAACACTTCCGCTTCACCGTACACGACACCCTTGGTCCCAACGCTCAGACCGACGCTGGCAAGAACACCCGAAATCGCCTGACGCACGCTGTAGGCGTCCTGCGGTGCATCCCAGATCGTGTACAGGTGCAGACCTCGCCCGCCTGTGGACCTGAACGCAGTGACCGGCATGCCCGCGCTGCCCATCGCATCTGCAACCACACCTCCGACCCGAACCATCTCACCCCACTCGGTCGCACCATCGTGCGAGTCCAAGTCGATCAGCGCCAGCATCGTGACCGACTCACCAGGCTTGATGGGACTCGCACCGCGAGCTGGCCCACCGTTCAGGTGCCGGCCGACTGCCTCGACGTTCAGGGGTTCATCTACCCAGTTCGCGATCTTTTTGCCATCCGGCATCCTTATGAGAATCGCGGTGCGGTCTCGTCTGACCCGAGTCACGATCGGGCCGAGTGCGTGTACTTGCTCCGGGGTGATGTCGCTCATGCCCCACCCCCATTCCGCTTCTTCGCAACCCGCGCCGCATACACCTTGACGACCTTGATGTCATCCCTGTGCACCCACAGTTCCAATCTGCGCAGATCCGCCTCTTGTCGCCGTTGGCGCAGAGACGCGACCCGATGCTTCGAGCTTCGAGCGGTCGATGTCATGAGAACAACCTTTCGAGTTCTGCTGCGCCGATGCGACGTTCTGCTGTGGCGAACGACTCGGGGTCGTTGTCGCAACCGATGAAGTCGAAGCCTTCCAGCATTGCCGCTTTGCCGGTGCTGCCGCTGCCCATGAATGGGTCGAGCACCACACCACCGGGCGGTGTGACCAATCGGCACAGATAGCGCATCAGATCGGTGGGCTTAACGGTCGGATGACCGTTGCCTTCACCACGGTCCTTGCGGCTCGCTTTGGCACAGTAGAAGAACCGCGCCGCAGACCCTTCGTCGAGTCGCCGTGCGCCGGGTTTCATCTTGAACCCGACTGCGCCCTCGTTGTCGCTGTTCGCGCTCGGTTCGTCACCGCGACCGTAACTCATCTTACCGTAGACGTTGCTCATCTTCTCACTCGGCGCAGTCGTGCTCACATCGGCCTGCTGACCCGGTGCCTGCGGGAACGCAGCGAGCACCTCGTCGCTGCCGTCATGGATCAGGTTGGCAGGCCATCGGCCGGGCGGCGCAGCGCCAGTGCTCTGCGTTGAACCGCTGTGACCAGGTTGCATCTGTCCAGGCGCATAACTCCTGCTGGCGGGCCACGTCTCAACGATGTTGCCGACTCTGCACCCGTCAATGTTCAACCCACCCGTTCCCCACTGCAGCACGTTCTGTGCAACGGTCCAGATCAGCGGCTTGCGCACCAAGATGATCGGCTCGAAGGACGGTTTGAGCGCGGTGCCCCATCCTTGCCACTGCTTTGCTGCATCTGTGCTTTCTCCACGCCTCACAAGTTGATTTTTGGTGATGTTGTATCCACCTGCCCCCTCAGCGTTCATGAACCCGACGCCGCTAGCAGGAACTGCATCAAATTCGACACCAGATTCCTTGTCAATCGCCTTCGCCACGTCGAGTGACTTTGGGAACCCAGACCCGTACACCCACATGATCGTGTCGCGGATCTCGAACCCCGCATCCTCGATCGCGCACACAAGACGGTGGAACGTGCGTGTGCCGCCGAACGCCAGCATGTACGCACCAGGCTTCATGACCCTGAGCGTCGCTTGCCAGAACTCCACGCCGGGGATACCGTGGTCCCAAGCCTTGCCCATGAATTTCAACCCGTAGGGTGGGTCCGTGACCACCGAATCGACAGAGTTCTCTGCCATACCCGCCATTGCCTCACGGCAATCTACGTTGTAGAGTTGAATCATGGTGTTGTTCTAGCGAAGTGGGGACGCAAGCATACACGATGTGTCCGGTAACGGGTGCCACACCGACCTTTTTCCTGCAACCCAAAACGAGAAACGCCACCTCGACGGGTGGCGCACACATACGCGTGACACACGAACTACGGACCTGTCAAGCGCCGTCCTCAAACACGTGAAATACCAACGATCCGCCATGTAGTTGGATCGTGCCCACGTAGCGTCCAACCCCTTCGCCAAGATCGTGGCCGGTGCCAGCAACGCGGAAGTGCCGAGTGACGGGTGGATCACCAACCGTGACACGCGCCCACAGGTACGGCAGACCGTTCTGCACCTGCGCGCACAGGACTTCCGCCTTGTCGGGCATCTGCACCGTGATCCAGTCGCCCAGTGGTCCGAGTGGGTACTTGTATACGCGTTGGGCGATCATTTCCGCCCCTTCGGCAACAGTGAATCGTGTGTGTACTGCACCAAACACTCGTCAAACAACCCATCCAGCGTTCGATCGCACAGCCGATGCGCGTCCCTGACCCGCTTGTACCCTTCGCTCTGCCAGATGATCTTGCCATTGCCTGCGACCATGTGTGCATAGAACTGATCGTTGATGCCCTTGAAGACTTTGAACTTGATCATGGTGTTTCATCCCTCAAGTTGATGACGCGGGGCACGGGGCCGTGAACATCTGAAAATTCTTCGTCGACATAGTATTCAACACCATCTTCAACAGTGTCAGGCGCATCCATGCCGTGACGCCCCTGATCCGCGGCGTCATTGACGACCGCAGCCCACCCTGGACCAGAGCGGTAGCGTCGAGAGGCTTCGACCATGAGTTTGAGCATCAGCATCACTTGATCCCATGCTCGTCTTCGACAGTCCGCACCATCTCGACGAACCACTCCGGCGCACGATCCCGGGTCAGGTCGGCCCGCTTCGCGAGTTCATCGATACGAGCCTCGGTCAGCGGCACCGTCTTCGTGAGCGTGGATAGACGTGCACCACCGTCCAGGACCAGCACGCGCCGCGGGTCGATGTCGAACGCACTGGCGACGTTGGTCTTCATGCGCTCAACGTGACCCATAGTCACAGCGTACTCATGCTCAATCACCACGCAGTCGTGTTCCCCGAGCGTGTGACGCGCGGGCTGCGGCTCGGGCAACTCGGCGGGCGGGGCAGGAGGTTCGATGTACTGCGCGGTCTTCCAACCCGGCGCACGTGCGTACTCGTTGCCGCTGACCATCGGGCGCGTCTCGTTGTCGAAACACATCGCATACTTGCCGTCATGTGGCCCGCCGACCAACTGGATGCGGACACGAGGCTTCAGGTCGTCGTTCATTCCCCACTCCTTGGCGAGTTGTTCTGCACGTTCAATGTTCATCTTCGCCTCACAACTCAGTCAAAACAACGATCGTCCAGATCAGGACCACGAAGCACGCCACGGTGAGCAGTGCGTTGATGACCATGCGGCGCAGGGCTGTAGTGTTCACGTTGCTTATGGTTTGTCCTTCGCGGGCTCGGGTGCTGGCTGCGGGGCGGCGGCGAGCCAAATTGCCGGCCCATCTTTTGATGATCCGTCCGGGTAGATGTGAACCGGCAACATGCGGCCATCGGACACCCAAACGCACCCATCACCAAGGTTGCACGCAACAACCGGCTTCTGCTCGCCGTGGTAGTGAAAAACGAACTCGTCGCGGTTGCGGCGAACGGCCATAAGCAGATCCAGCGCTGTTGCGTATTTCAGAGGTTGCCACCCCGCCGGCTCCGCAGGCGCCACCGGGGAGGCAGGCGCTGCGAAGGCTCTTTCAAGTGCCGCCAGTTCGTCAGCCACTGCGTCCAGCACGATGCCTGCGAACTCGCGATACCCGCTGTTGTCGAAGGCTGATGACGTGGCGTCGGCCAGCCTGCTGTGCGCTTCAGAGATCACGCCTCGCCAGTCGGCACCCGCCACCGAGGCGGCTGGCATGAGTTGGCGCCGATGTAGGGCTGAGGCAATGGGGACCCTAAGCGGAGCATCCAAGCGCCTCCGAAGATCCAGCACGGCAGCGCTCGGGTTGAGCCGGTAGAACTCGACGGCGGCCTGCTGATCGATGTCGGCAGGCGCCGCCGGGGCGGCTTGCTGGGGTGGGGCGGCGATAGCGGCACGCTCTGCCAGCCTGCCAGCCTGCCACGCATCCCACTCGCCGCAGGTGTTGCTGGTGTGTCGCCACGTCTCGCTGCCCCAGCGTTTTTGCGCCCAAGACACGAAGGCCATCCACTGCGGATCGTTGGGGTTTGCCACCGGCTCTGCCGCTGCCTGCGCTGCATTCAGGGCGCGGTCGGCGGCAATGGCTGCGCGGGCGAAGTCAAGCATGCAGGTTTCGTCGTACAGCGTTGCCAGCGATCCTTCCGGGTCGGGTGTCATGGTGGTAGTCCAGCCATCGGGCAAGATCGCGCGCAGGTCGTCGTCGCTCAGTTCAGCCATGATTCGGTTCTCCTGTGATGCGCTCCATCAGTGCGGTAGCGCGTTCTGCTGCCGCCGCATCAAGTCGGGCGCTGTAGGCTGCATAGCTCTTGTGCGTGCCGATGTCGTAGTCGGTGCGAATGTCTGCACCTTGACTCATCACGCTGCGGGTCCATGACCACAACTCGCCATCCGTCAGCGGCACCGCCTGCGCTGGTGCAGGGGCGGCGAGAGATGCGCGCTTGACGATTTCACATGCGAGTCTCACGTCAGCTGCTTCAGTTCTCTCGGCCCTGTTCGCAATGGTGCGGATGATCGCGTTGTAATGGTCGCGTGCAGATTCTCCGTTTTTGGCCTGCCCAGCGCCCAACACGTAGCGCAGCGTTGACAGACCCTCGCGGATCTTCTTGATCGCCTGGTACGCCATGCCGTCGTTTGACCCGAGCATGTCGCTGATCACCTGCATCGGCTGATCCTCGAACGGTTGACCACCTGCGTGACGCTCCTTGCCCTTGCCGGTCGCGGCCTGTGCATACGCTTCGTCAAGCACGGAGCGCAGGCTGGTGTAGTTGGGGTCTTGGTTCATTCTTCCGTCCTCGTCACCTTCACAATGTCGTACACCTCGCGCGTCGCCGACTCCACACCGATGATCAGCGATTGCGAGACCTTGCCCCGCAACCCCACTCGCCCGATGTCCGACGACACCTGCTGCATGAACGGCACGACCCGGCCAGCGGGTGCCTGCAGGAACAGCGACTCGCCAACCGCGAGACGGTTGATCATCGACGGGCGACTGCCGATGCGGAACAGGTGGGGTGGGTCTTCGGTCACGTCGGGCATTCTTCGTCGGTGCTATAGGCGACGATGTCGGCGCTACACTTGGACTTATCGGCAGTCCATACGTACATGTTGTACTCGTTCATGTGAGCTGCGTATGATCTGACTTGACCCCCACGTGTCCGAATCCACATCACTCCGTCAACAGGTGGGCGAGCCGCTTTGTGGTTACCCACGTTGTGTGCGACCCATCCGGTCACAACAGGCTTCATCCACTGGTAGTCGGCAGCGATATCAAATCGTATCGTTTCGACTGGCGTGTGATCCCCAGTCTCGAACGCCGTGAGAACCGGGTCGCGCCTCAACTTGCGGCACGCTTCGGCGTACTCGGCACGCGCACGGCGTAGGCTCTCATCGCGCAGTGCCTCCCCGATCATCGGGTCATGGGGCAGGGCGAGCATGTCACGGTACGAAGGCATGTGGTTCTCCTGTTCAACAGAGTGAGATGTAGTTCTGCATTGGCCGATCGCGACGAGCATCGTGCACCCAGCCGTCATCTCGTGGCGGCTGCGCTGACGCGTAAACGATGTCCTTCGGTTCGAGAAGGACCGATTCGCTGAACTTGCTGTAGATCACCTGCAAGTCATGTGGGTACGACTGTAGGATCTGGATCAGTTCTGCGACGGTCATGCGTCTATCCTTGGTTGCTGTGCAAAGATTATCACGCACTCTGTCGATCTTTGCAAGCGTCACTTCCGCGGCAACGCCAACGCCGCATCGTCCACCACGACCCGCATGCCGTTGATCACCTCGACCGGCTCACCGATCTGTGCCCGCAGCGCGTCCAGGTCAGCCTGACGGACATGCACCACCGTGCACGACGGGTCGCGCACCTTGAGCCTGGAGACGTAGCAGACCGTGGCACGGATGTCGATCATGGCCCGTTCTTCAGGTCGTCAGGGTGCATGCCGAGCAGTCGTGCCATCGGCTCACGCAAAGCATCCACGTATTCACGCATCGCGCACAGTTCGCCTTCCAGTGCGACAATTCTTGCGTCGCGTTCGTCCTTACCGTCGATCATCTCCACAGCAGTGCTGTAGGCCACGTCGTCCACGTAACTCGACAGTTCACCGTAGCCGCACAGGCTGTATCCGATCAACTGTGCGAGTTGTTGACGGTCCTCGTCGCTGTAGTCGCGCGCCGCCATCTCGTTCAAGCCAAAGCCCCTTGGTTGCGCGAAGTCCAGTAAGTCACTTACGATGCGATTAGCCTTGAACCTCAGCACACCTTCCTCGTCTTCCACGAGAGGTTGAATTGGATGTTTCATGCTGCTTCCTTCTCAAGCATCTCGAACCGCAACTGCCCGTTCGCGGACTGGACAAAACGCGCCGCGCCTGCCGTGACCATTGCAGTCCGTCGCATCTTCAGGTTGTACCTGTACCTACGCTGACGTTCGACTTCGGTCATCTTGCGTTTCGGTTTCACGTCCTTGCCGATGCCGACCTTGTAGTGCCGGATCGTTTCCAAGCCCCGCCGATCCGTTTCCCACCCGCAGATGAACGCGGCACCCGCCTTGTGGAGCGTGCGGCAGTATTGCAGGACCGTGACGTAGTGCAACCCTGTTTCTTCGGCCAGATCGCGGCAACTCAATTCACCGTCGAGCAGCAGGCGGATCAAGTTGGCCTGAGTCAGTGCGTTGATCTTGTGCTGCTGGATCTTTCCGCCAGGTGTCAGGTTCGTCACGCCACCACCTCACCGATCTCTTTCCACACAACGATCCTCGCCGGCCACCAGTCGTGCACATCATCAATGAAGTACCCGCCCGTCTTGCCGCCAAGCCACATGCACCGATGGACGCCAGATCCCCCGAGCACGATCGCGTCGAATGACCTGTTCTTCGGCGCATGCTCGACCGCATCGCGCCAACCCAACTCGCGCAGACGCTCGACCACCTGCAGCAGCGCCACGGTGCAATGGTCGGTCGTCGGGAGGTGTTCCGCACGCTCCTTGCGCCGGAGCTGCGCGGTCATGAGGATCTTGCTGATGTCTTGCGTCACGAGTCTCATGCCCGCACCCCCAACAGTTCAAGACGACTCAGGAACTCGTTACGTACACCTTCGGCATGCCGCGGAACGACAACAGTGCCCGGGTCGTGATAACTGCGCAACCAGTTCCATTCCCATTCCGAGTCGTCACTACCGACCGGCATCAAGCATCGCTTCTCGACCTTCAGCGCCACTGCGTCGAAATACTTGATGAGCAGTTCCATGTTCCTGTGCGGCTCTGCCGGCAGTCCGTACTGCACACGCACGGCACGCTCGACTCGCGCTTCGATCGCCTGGTAATCAGGCAACAACATCTTCAGCGGCTTGGATACGTCGCCGAGCACCGCTTCGGCAGCGTCGTGCAGGGCCGCTTCGAGTTGAATCTCGCGGTCTCCGCCAACCAGATCCATCACCAGCAGCGTGTGCTGCAGGACCGAATAGATGTGGTCATCCGGCCCACCGTCGCAGTGGCCCGTGTACCGACAGATACGCGACAACCCCCACGCGATGTCGGAGATACTCAGCGGAGTCGTCTCGGGCTTGGTGAAGTTGAAGTACGCGCCGCTGCGCAGTTGGATGGTTGGGTTCATGGTTCTCTCAATACGGAGCGTCCGGGTATTGCTTCGCCGGCTGCGGGGGTTGTTTGTAGGGTTGGCCACGCCACGTGGGGAAGGGTCAGTTGAGTGGTGGGGCGGTCATCATCCAAACAGTTTGTCGACCGTTGCTTTGATCTGCGCATGGGTCATCACGTCATCGGCAGTCTTTCCGTCACGCACGATCTGGCACACAGCGATCCTGTCCTCTTTGTGTTCAAGGCACAGCGCCTTGCACACTTCCATCGCAGTCTTGTACCGTGTGAAGAATCCGAGATCGTGCGTCAGCATGAGGTTCACTTCGTCGCGGCGGATTGCGCACCAGAGACCACCCTCGGTGTCGTAGTTTCCGCACCGACCCCACCCTTCGTCTTGCATACGTGCCGCGCACTGAATCGCGTCTTCAGATACGTACACTGCAAAGTCAATATCGGCAGGGTTCGGCAAGTACATTGCGCTACCAATCAGCGCGGAGTCAATGACATATGGTAGCGACGCGATCAGTGCACGGCCCGCGTCGATTTGTTGTTGGACGTTCATCCTTCTCTCCACGTAAAAGTAAGTTCCTCAAACACCTCGTCGTAGACCGAGACGAGTTCGCCACGGGTCACGCCCATCGGCCAGAGCACCCCGACCACGGGCACGCCCGCGGTGGTCATTTCCTGCAGCAGCAGGTGACCGAGCGCGATGGTGTTCATGCCACCGGGTGTCCATGTGCGTGTGAAGACTTTAGTCATCTCGTTCCTCCGCTTCGCGTTCGAGTTCGTGCATGGTGATCACCGCTTGCAGCAAGATCCAGATCATGCAGAGTGCCGCGACGATTGCCATCGACAGGCTCACTTCGAGGTTCGTCACTCCGGCACCTCCGTCGAACGGATCAACCACCGCAGACGCTCGGTCACGACCTCGTGGTCCGTGTGGTTGATGAAATGGTGATCGATCCACAGGTGGTTGCGCGACATGAACATGCCAGCCATGCCGAACAAGACCATCGACGCGTACTGTGGGGACGTGAACGTCTGCCCGTTGCGCACCATCACGATGTGGCCGGCGTCGGCCAGTGCAGCCCCTTGGTCCTTGAACGACTGCCACCGGGCGCACCACCCACCGAAGTCGGACACCGTTCGCATGTTGAACGTCAGGTCACGACTCGGGCGCAGCAGCTTCGTGACGTTCGACTTCGGCACACTGGGCCACATCTCGTGCAGTGCCGACTCAGCGTTCGTGCGCTGGCGCAGGGTGATGTGTTTCTTGCCGCTCACGGCACCTGCTCCGTGCACCCGCGCCACGTCGGGTACTGGTAGTCGCACGACCATTCCTCGAACACTGTGTCGTACTCGGCGCGGAAGATCCTTCCCGTCACCGGGTGCAGCACCTCGTACTCGCCGTCGTGCGCGGGGGTGAACGTGCCGGGTAGCCAGCACGTCACCGCGCCATCGACTGCGACCAGCACGACTTCGTGCGTGGTTGGTGCTGCGGGCTTGAACTGCGGCAGTTCGCCACTGTCCAGCATCGCGCCGCTGAGTGCTTGCGCCACGGTTTGAGCCTGTCGACGCATCGCCTGCGCCACGATCTCGTCGGTCGAGAGTTGTTTGGTCATGCTGTCAGTCCCGTCATGTTGATCTCCGGCAACTCCAGGTCATCGACCCCGAGTTCGTTGGCGTGGCGCTCCAGGCACCGTTCGCGTGCCTCCAGCAGTTCGACATCCATCTTGGCGCGGCCGAGCGTGAGGCGGGCATACGCCAGATCGGCGCGGGTGCGTTCGAGAGCTTCGTTGTTCAGGTCGCGCAGGGTCTTGCAGCGAGCCCAGTTGAAGATTTTCATCTCACTTCCCCTTCGCCTTGATCTGTGCCCGCTCACCCGGCGCCTTGAGGCGGGGGCGCTTCGGGTGGTTGCCGAGATGTGCGTAGTTGTTGCGCATCTGCCGGCGTTTTGCTTTGGCCTGTTGGGCGGCGCTCATGGGTGCTCCTGTGGGTTGTGGTAGAGCGACTATCTGCGAAGATGCCCCCGCCTGTCAACCACAATCTTTGCAAAAATAGTTGTGCCGTCGCGCAAAGTTCGTGTAGAGTTCAAACCGTCCGCTGAGAAGCGGCGTTTCCTCAACCACCGGAGATCCAAAAGATGACCCCGATCACCCTGACTTTCAGTTTTGCAACCATTGCCGCTGCCGCCGCGTTCATGTCCAGCCTGGGAAACGCACAGCCGGTGCAGTCCCACACTCCCGTCGTCGAGACGACCCGCTACTTCTTCCAGGCCAGCCACAACAACCTGTACAGCGTGGCACCTGGACAGGTGGTCCCGAGCTTCGCGGATGCGGTGGAGATCAGCGAGCAGAAGTACAACGAGATCAAGGCGACGCTGGCCGCACAGTTCGCTGCGAGCCAGGTGGTCGCTGCCCCTTCGTCGGTGCCTGCCGTGAACCCGGCCCCCGCTGTGGCTGGTGCCCCCGTCGATGACCCGTTCGGTGCGCCGACTGCCACGTCGACCACGGCACCGATGAACGCCACGCAGTTCAGCGACGCGCTCAAGGGCAAGTGCGCCAGCGCCGAAGCGCGCACGAAGCTCGTCGCGTTCCTCAAGTCCAAGGGTGCAGCGAACGTCGGTGCCCTCGTCGCCGGCAAGAGCGATGTCGAACTTGGCGCGCTGTTCGTCGAGGCGGCTGCTGCGGTCGCCTGATCGTGTGGCCCGCTTCGGCGGGCCTTGTTTTCTGGAGGTGTGAGATGGTTACGTGGACAAGCAGAGAACAGTCGACGCTTGATGCATTGCAGCGCAAGCGGGACGAGTTTATGCAAATGCATCGAACCCCACTGATCACAGCGATCTACAGACTCCCGCATGTGCCTGAAATGGCCATGGCCGAAGAAATCGCGGACATCATGATTCAACACGCTGACAAGTTCCGCGATCTGCTAGAACCATTCGACAGCGGCGGGCCTTGTTTTCTGGAGGTGTGAGATGGCGGCGATAGACAAGTGGACCGATGAAGACGAGGCGGCTTTGCAAGAACTTCTCGGCCGCAAGAACAAACTGATCACGCAGTACAGAAACAGGATCTTGAACATGTGGACCGACCACACAGGTTGCAGTTCAAGCGATGACGCGAAGTTTGTCGATTGGATGATCGCCAACGCTTACGAGTTGACGGACGCGCTCCATCCGTTCCTTGACCAATGAGCCTCGACGACATCGAGTACCGCGTGCATGCCATCCTTGGCCCGAGTGCGGCCAAGAAGTGGGCGTTTTGTACCATGTCCCCCACAGCAGAAGCAGCGATGCTTCTGTTCGACGACAGTCGCGAACGCACACGCTACGGCACCGCGGGCCACCTCGTGCTCGCCGAGTGCCTCGAACACGGTCACGATGTCGAGTCGTACCTGAGTCGTGAGTTGCTGTTCATGAACAACCACACAGAAGTGTGGGGCTCCGACATCGGCATGGCCCACGAGGGTCTGCTGATCCAACACCGCGTCACCGTCGACACCGAGATGGTCGCGAAGACGGCGACGATCATCAACTTCGTGCAAGACTTGGTGCTCGCCACGGGCGGCGAACTGTTCGTTGAACAGCGCCTGTCCATCGAGCACGTGACCAAGGAACGCGGTGCGTGCGGCACGACCGACGTGGGGGTACTCGCGCGCCGGCAGCGCGAGGCGATCATCCTGGACGCGAAATACGGTTTTCTGAAGGTGCTGGCGCAGGAGGGTGGTTCGCCGAACCTCCAGCTCGCGATGTACGCCGACGCGTTCCTGCAGCAGTACGACCCGCTCGGATTCGACTTCGACACGGTGCGTCTGATCATCGCGCAACCGTTCGTGCAACCACCGTTCAACGAGGCAGTGTTCACACGCGCCGAACTGCAGACCACGATCGACTGGCTGGCAGAGCGCGCCGAGAAGACACGGACTGCACCCGAGTTCAACCCGTCCTACGAAGCGTGTCTGTGGTGCAAGGCCAAGGCGACGTGCAAGGCCCGCGACAGAGTGGTCCTGTCGTTCGCTGCCGAAGGGTTCGAGGACACAGCGCCCGCTGCCGCCGAACGTCCCCTGCCCACACTCGGCCAGATCCACGAGATGCTCCCCATGATCGAGGATTGGTGTGCCACGAAGCATGCCCTGATCCGCAGCGAACTCGAACGCGGTACACCGATCATCGGGGACAAGGGTGAATACAAATTGGCGCAGGGTGCCCGCGGGGACCGTGTGTGGGCCGACCCGGAAGCAGTTGCGCAAAGACTACGTGACGATCTTTGGTTGCCCGACAGCGCAATCTTCTCGCAAAAGGTCGCGAGTCCTGCTAAGATCGAATCGTTGAGCGTTGGAAAGATCGCGATGCTCACGAAGCAGGAGTGGAAGGAGTTCGAGGCAACGCATGTGAAGCGCGGCCCCGATGGTCCACCGAAGATCGTTCTCTCCACTGATCCAGCCCCCGCTGTCGAACGTCCGACTGACGGGTTTGTCGATGTCTGAAACTTGAAAGTACCACCATGTCGATCGTCATTCTCCCCAACGTCCGTCTCGCCTTTTTCCACGGCTGGCGCCCGTCCGACCCCCGCAACGGTGCTGATGGCAAACCGATCCCAGGCAAGTACGGTGCGCAGGGCATCTGGGTACCCGGCAGCGAAGCCGACAAGATGGCCCGTGCCGCGTTCATGGAAGCCGCGACCGCGAAGTGGGGTCCGAACGCCGGCAACGTCGTGCGCAGTCTGAGCAAGGACAAGAAGTGCCTGCGCGTGGGCAACGAGATGCTGACCAAGGACGGCAGCATCCGTGACGGCTACGCCGACATGTTCTACATCGCGTCATACAACCAGTCGCCTCCGGCCATCGCCGCGCACAAGCTGTTCAACGGCAAGCCGGTGCTGATCGGCGAAGACGGCCGCTCGTACCAGGACGGCAAACCGATCGAGGTTCCGTTCGAGGTGATCAAACCCTATGGCGGTTGCTACGTGAACCTGAAGGTCGACATCTACGCGATGGACAAGTCGGGACAGGGCAAGAGCGTCAACGCGACGTTCCTCGCTGTCCAGTACGTCGGCAAGGGTGATGCGTTCGGTTCCGGTGGCCCTGGGACCGCAGACGGGTTCGGCGACATGGGCGGCGACGATGCCGCGTATCCACCCGGCACCGCTGGCGACGCTTTCGACCTGTTCGGCGCTGGTGCCAACACGACCGCGGCACCCGCCGCATCCAACGTCGATCCGCTGTTCGGCTGATCAACTGCCACAAAGGAGAACGAACATGGCAACCAAACTCGCATTCAAACCCCGCAAGGGCGAAGTGTTGTACTTCACTCGCCGCAATGGCGAAGTCGGCCAGGGCAAGTTCGTGCAGACCCTCGACATGGGCAAGGGGTCGTGGTACGAACTGAAGGTCGAAGGGATGCGTAATCCCGTCGCCAAGATCCGGCCGTCCGAGGCGCGGCGCACCGAGAAACCCTGACCAACTGGAGATCGACATGCAACTCACTCACACATTCAAGTTCGGCCTGAACCAGATCGTCGCGACCCCGCACATGGACAAAGCAGCCGACAACGGCGGTCTGATTTACGGCACCGTCGTCAGCCGCTCGCAGAACAGCGACGGCCGGTGCGACCAGTACATGGTGCGGCACATCAACAACTTCGGGCACGAAGTCGAGGAATGGTTTTCCGAGGATCGCTTGCTCGGGCGCTGAGCACCTCCCTCCGCAGCTCGGCGCTGCGGTTCCCGACGCTTCGGCGTCGGGTTTTTTGGTGTGTCGGCAATGCCGTGCAAAGTCTGAGCGACACGATGACCCTAGCGCAAGGGAACAGTGATTGCAACGACGACCCCGCAGTACCTTGCTTAAAGCCTCGGTACAGTTTGCAGCGCAGACCACGGGAACCGATGCACGCCTGACCTAACGGTCGCGCCGACACACCAAAGAGTTCAACCACCGGAGAACCAACAATGGCAAAGACAGTCGCAGACTACTACCGTGACGGGCACGAAGCCTACAACGCCGGCACCGCGCTCCCGTTCACCGAGGCGAAGTCGTGGCAGCAGAAGGCGATGCTGACCGGGTACAACGAGGCGTTGGACACGCGACGGGTTGCGTCGGCACGCACCATGCCGCCCGTCGTCGCTGCCCACATCGCCGAGATGCAGCGCCACCGGAACCCGAAGAACATGGCGCGGGTCGATGCGAAGATCGCGAAGTTGCAGGCGAAGTGGGCCGTGTGACCAAGCAACCCATCGTCTGCGACGTGGAGTGCTACATCAACTATGCGTTGATTGGTTTCAAGTCCGTCGCGAACGGTACGACCATGACCTTCGAGCGGCACGAGGACAGCGAAACCTACATCGACACCCCGCTCCTGCTCCGAGTGCTGCGCAACTTCACGATCGTCACGTTCAACGGACGGTCCTACGACATGCCGATGATCGTGGCCGCGCTCAACGGCGCAACCAACGCACAACTCAAGGCCCTTAGCGATCGGATCGTGCGCGAGAACATCAGGTGGTGGGACGTAGAACGCGAACTGGGGATCTCGGTTCCGCAGGCGTGGGACCACATCGACCTGAGCGAGCCAGCACCAGGCGTGGCGATCCCGCTGAAGCTCTACGGTGCACGCATGCACAGCAAGCGGCTGCAGGACTTGCCGGTCGAGCCTGACGCGTACCTGACCGACGAGCAGATTGCCACGCTGCGCGACTACAACGTCAACAGCGATCTGCCGATGACGGTGGATCTGTGGAACGCGATCAGGCCCGACATCGAACTGCGGGAGCACATGAGTGCCGAGTACGGCATCGACCTACGCAGCAAGTCAGACGCACAGATCGCTGAAGCGGTGATCAAGAAGCGTGTCACCGAGATGCGGGGTGGCCGGCGCGTGGAACGTGCTGAGTTCGACGAGGATTGGAAGTTCGAGTACGAACCACCATCGTTCGTGCAGCCACGGTCACAGGTGCTGCGTGACACGTTGAACAAGATTTGTGCGCTGACCTTCGAGTTGAACAGGAAATCAGGCCAGCCGGCCATGCCGAAGGAACTCGCCAGCATGATCATCAAGATCGGCGACGGTCGGTACAAGATGGGCATGGGTGGCCTGCACAGCATGGAGAAGTCGCAGGGTCTGCGCAGTGACGAACACTACCAACTGGAGGACGATGACGTTGCGTCGTTCTATCCGAAGTTGATCCTCGTGTGCAAACTCTATCCACCGAACATGGGACTCGACTTCGCACGCGTGTACGCCGGCATCCTCGACCGTCGCCTTGAAGCGAAAAAGCGGGGCCTGAAGCGTGTTGCAGATAGTTACAAGATCACGTTAAACGGCAGCTACGGGAAGATGGGCTCGCCCTACTCAATCTTCTATGCGCCGGCCCTGATGTTGCAGGTGACACTGACCGGCCAGATGATCCTGCTCATGCTGATCGAAATGCTTGAAGATGCTGGCATACGTGTCGTCTCAGCCAACACTGACGGTGTGATCAGCATGGTGCCGCGCCACATGTCCGACACGAAGGCAGCGGTGCTCAAAGCGTGGCAAGAGATCACTGGGTTCGACACCGAGAACACCAAGTACGACTTCGTGTTCTCGCGTGACGTGAACTCGTACATTGCCGCCAAGACCGGCGTTCCAAAAGACGCGAAGTACAGCGACCGCTTCAAGACCAAAGGTGAGTTCGCCACCACTGGCCTGATGAAGAACCCATCCAACCAAGTCTGCGTCGATGCCGTCGTCGCCTACCTCACCGAAGGCACCCCAATCCGCCAAACCATCGAGTCCTGCACCGATATCCGCAAGTTCATCAACGCACAGCGCGTGACTGGTGGCGCGGTGTGGCAGGGTCAGCACCTCGGGCGAGTGGTGCGCTCGTATAAGAGCATCTTCGCTGTCAGCAAGATCACCTACGGTGCGGGCAAGAAGGAGGGTCACAAGGTGCCCGACTCCGACCCTGTGCAACCGTTGATGGTGCTGCCTGACACGCTGCCTGACGACATCTGGTACGACTACTACGTCGATGTCGCCGAACAGATGCTCGTTGACATTGGTGCAAAGAAGCACGAAGATCAAGATGAACTTTGGGGAACGGTATGAACTTTTGGATCGTTAGGCACAAGGCTATGGGAACGATCTTGCCGGCGCGAGTTCCTGCAACACGGTTTGAGTTCACTCCCGGCAAGCATCCTGAACCACGTCTGTTCGCTACCGAACGCGCAGCCAAGAACTGTGCGCGATGCTGGTCGCAGGGGGTATGGGAGATGGTGGTACAGCGTGGCGGCGACTGGGAACTCGGTTACTACGATGAACCGGGGTGCCCTGCACCAACAAACACGCTCGGCCGCAACTACGACGATCTGGAAATCGTCCAGGTTCGCATGGAGATCCTGAAATGAACGATTGTGTCCTCGATTTAGAAACGCTTGGCACCAACCTCGACAGCGCAATCGTCGGCATCGGCGTGGTCGAGTTCGACCTGGCGAAAGGAACCGTTGGCCGTTCGTTCTTCCGAGCCGTCAACTTGGGCGATGCGGTGAACAACCACGGTGCCAAGATCGACCCGGCCACCGTCACCTGGTGGCTGATGCAAAGCAAGCCGGCACAGGCTGCGATCGTCACGAACTGCTACAGCGTGCGCCAGGCGCTGCTCGACACTGCGGAATTCATGGGCGAGTGCGGTCCTGACCTGAAGGTGTGGGGGCAGGGACCGTCGTTCGACTGCGGCATGCTGTCCCACCTGTACAAGCACCTCGGTATGGAAGTGCCGTGGAAGTTCTGGAACGAGCGATGCGTGCGCACGATCAAGGCGCTGTTCCCGATGGTCGAGGCACCCGAGTTCGTGGGCGAGAAGCACAACGCTGTGGACGATTGCCAGCAGGCGATTGCGCACATCCTGAAGATCCGTGAGTACGTGAGAGGGTGGAAGCGATGAGACAAATCGGTGCGCACACGCTCTACATGGGCGACTGCCTCGAACTGATGGCGCAAATCCCCGATGGCTCGGTGGACATGGTGTTGTGCGACTTGCCCTACGGCACCACGGCTTGCAAGTGGGATTCGGTGATCCCGTTTGATCCGCTTTGGGCGCATTACAAGCGGGTGATTAAACGCAATGGGGCGATGGTGCTGACCGCCAGCCAGCCTTTCACCAGCGCGCTCGTGATGAGCAACGCCGACCACTACCGGCACAGATGGATTTGGGACAAGGTAAAACCGGGCAGCGGGCTGAACGCCAAAAAGGCGCCACTGCGCGTGGTAGAAGACGTGGTGGTCTTCTCGAAGGGGCCGGTTCTGTACTTTCCACAAATGACCCCGAAGAAGCGGCGTGCCGAGCAGAAACTTGACTCCAACGGAGAAGCCTTTGGTGGCGCGCGAGTCCTGCGGTTCCATGACAACCAAGGTCTCGGATTCCCGAAGGAGATCGTTACGCTCTCCAACGCAGATCAGACGGGACGCGTTCACCCCACCCAAAAGCCAGTGGCCTTGATGGAGTACCTGATCCGCACATACACCAACGAGGGTGAAACGGTATTGGACAACTGCATGGGCAGCGGCACCACTGGCGTGGCCTGCGAGAACACAGGTCGCAGATTCATCGGAATCGAGCGCGACGAGAACTACTTCAATGTGGCGTGTAGTCGGATTGAATCTGCAGTAAGCACAATTCCATCCATCGAGGAACTGTTCTCATGACCGACGACTTCCAACCAACCAAGAAGGTCAAGAAGATCCGCGAAAGCGATGTCGAGGATGCGTTCGTGGCTCGTGTGAAGTCGCTCGGTGGGATTGCTCGGAAATTCCGCACGCCAGCGTTCAATGCGGCACCTGATCGAATCATCCTGCTGCCTGGTGCAAGGATCTCGTTCTGCGAACTGAAACGTCCCGGCGAGACACCAACCCCTGCGCAGCAGCGCGAGCACGTTCTGTTGTGGTCGCTCGGCTTCGTGGTGGATGTGATCGACAACGTGTCAGCCGCAAAAACTTGGGAGCCAAAATGAACCATCAACACACCTTTGAAGACCGCGACGACGGACTGTCGTACTGCACCACCTGCGGCGGGGGCGAAGGGTCTCTCCCAACCTGCTGCCCCGGCAAGCACCTCACAGTAGAACAACTCGATGCGATCTACGCCGGCACGATCAACTTCAACCGTGGCCCGATGGATCACAGGCCGGTGTGGTGGGCTCGGGTTGACGTTCGTCCGATCGACAGTGCGATCAACCTGAAGCGTCCATGAGTCTCGATCTGTTCTTCCCGGTACGGCAGATCGACGACACGACCATCGTGACCGGCGACTGTCGGGAAGTGCTGAAGATGATGGAACCGCAGTCGGTGCAGTGCTGCGTCACGTCGCCTCCTTTTTTCGGCCTCCGTGACTACGGTCACGCCGATCAGATCGGGTTGGAGAAGACCCCCGATGAGTACGTCGCGCAGATGGTTGCCGTGTTCCGCGAGGTGCGGCGCGTGCTGCGGGATGACGGGGTGCTGTGGTTGAACTTGGGGGACTCTTACGCTGGCAGCGGGAAGGGTGGCAATCCAGACGTGGGCAAACAGGCCACGAACAAAGGGTCTCAGTCAATCGGTGTGTTGTACGGAACTGGTGCCACAGCACGCGAAGCCGCCGTAACCAACGTGACACGCAAGACGTTCGACGGCATCAAGGCCAAAGACCTAATTGGTATTCCGTGGATGGTGGCACTCGCGTTGCGTGCGGACGGGTGGTATCTGCGCCAAGACATCATCTGGCACAAGCCGAACCCGATGCCCGAGAGCGTCACGGATCGATGCACCAAGGCGCACGAATACATCTTCATGTTGACCAAGAGTCAGCGATACTTCTACGATGCTGACGCGGTGAAGGAAAAGTCTGTCTACGAAGGTCGTCAAAAGTCTCAAAAACGCGGCGAGTTCGGCGGAAAGAACGCAGACACTCCGGGTAAAGAGGCGTTTCGAGCGGTTCCTGAAGATGGTCTGCGCAACCGCCGCAGCGTCTGGACAGTCGCCACGAAGCCCTACAAAGGTGCCCACTTCGCCACGTTCCCGCCAGCACTGATCGAGCCTTGCGTTCTTGCCGGTACGAGCGATGTCGGCGAGTGCCCGACTTGTGGCGCACCGTGGCGCAGGGTCGTGGAACGCACACCGATGGTCATTGACCGTAGCGACAGAACTCACGCACTCGGGCAAACTCGTTCATCCGGCACGATGGTGTCGCCAGCATCAAGCAAAACGATCGGGTGGGAACAGTCTTGCGAGTGTGCAGTTCACGTACCTGTTCCACAGACTGTGCTCGACCCCTTCGGCGGCAGTGGTACGACGGCGCAAGTTGCTACACAGAACAGTCGAAAATCGCTTGTCATTGAATTGAATCCAAGTTACATTGATCTTTGCGAACAGCGTGTCGCAAACACCATCACTCCGAAGGATCACCTCACCATGCTCACCCTCACCAACGTCCAAGACGCACTCGGCCTGAAGATCCCCGCCGACTTCATCACCAACGAACTGAAGATCGCGCCGGCCAAGACCGAGAAGCGTGCCGTGTTCTTCGAGCCCGCGCAGCTCGCCACGATCTGCGACGCGCTGATCCAGCACATCCACGGTGTCAAGACCGGCACGAAGACCATGGCCGCGAAGCCGAAGAAGGAACCGAAGGCACCGTCGCTTGACGATCTGTTCTGAAGCGTGGCGTGAGCCGCTGTCGCCACCTTGCGGGGTGGCGTTTTCGTTTCTGGAGTGCCGAGTGCAATTCGTTCCACGCCCGTACCAACCCGCAGCCACAGATTTTGTGCTCAATGTCGAGCGATCCATGCTGCTCATGAGGATGGGCGGTGGCAAAACCCCGGTTTTACTTGACGCAATTTCACAGTTGCTGATATTCAACGAAGTGCGTCGCGTGCTGGTACTTGGCCCGAAGCGAGTTGCGCAGTACACATGGTTGGACGAAGTGAAACAGTTCAACGAATCCTTCGGCCACATGAGCATCGCCGCAGCCATCGGCACGCCTGCGCAACGCATCGCCGCAGTGAAATCGAACCCGCAGATCCTCACCATCAACTACGAAAATCTTCCGTGGATTCTCGACGGCTACGGGGATCGTTGGCCGTTCGACATGGTGGTAGCGGACGAATGTGGACACATCCAAGGTCATCGTGTTGGTATGCGCACGTCAGTCAACGGCAATGAGTTCGCCGCTGGTCAAGGTTCAGTTCGAGCTGCCGCGTTCGCCAAGGTCGCGCACAAGTATGTTCGACGTTATTGCGGACTAAACGGTTCTCCTGCGCCAAACGGCTTGGCACCATTATGGGGGCAGGTATTTTTCATAGACGGTGGTCAACGTCTCGGCCGCTCATTCAGTGCGTTTGAGCAGCGTTGGTTCCGTTCCTTCACCACCGAATCCGGCTACTCCAAACTCGAACCGCTGCCCTATGCACAAAAGGAAATCGAAGACGCGATCCGCGACGTGTGCCTGACCGTCGACCCACGTCCGTTCCTGAACACCAGAGCACTGGTCGAGCACAACGTCTACGTGCACCTGCCGCCGAAGGCAAGGCGGCACTATGACGAGGTGCAGCGAGACCTGTTCACCATGTTGCGCGAAGGACGATTCGTCGAGGCGTTCAACGAAGGTGGCAAGGTCAACAAGTGCCTCCAACTCGGGAGCTGGGGTGCCTACACGAACACCGAGACCCGCGAGTACGAGATCACCCATACCGAAAAACTGCAAGCCCTTGAATCCATCGTCAGCGAGGCCGCAGGCGAGTCCCTGCTGATCCGCTACTGCTTCACACCGGAACGCGACATGATCCTCAAAGCCTTCCCAATGTTCAAGCCGATCACGGCACACAACGCGATGCAGGACTTCCAGGATGGACGGCTGCAAGGACTGGTGGTGCACGCCGCCAGCGCCGGCCACGGGATCTCACTCCAGAAGAACTGCCGCATCCTTGTCGACTTTTCTTCGTCCTACAATTTTGGTGAAGACGAACAGATCATCGAGCGCATCGGACCCACGCGCCAGGCGCAGAGCGGCTTCGACCGCGACGTGTACCGCTACCGCATCATTGCCAAGGACACGATCGAGGAAACCGCGGTGCTGCCGGCGCTGACCTTCAAGATGGGTGTACAAGAGTCTTTGCTTGCAGCAATGCAAAGATAGGTGTATTCTTCGCTCATCGCAACGCACCGGAGATCGCATCATGTACACCATCACACTCAACAACCCAGGTGGCGAACTTGACAGTCGCACTGCCAAGACCCCCGAGCAAGCCGCACTCACGGTCATTGACATGATGCGAGATGTCGGCGAGTTGCACGACGGCGACACCATCACGATCGAAGGCGAAGAAGGGGACGAGTGATATGCCCCGCCCCACCCGTCTCGAGATCCTTGAGTACGCACTGGAAGGCGTACAGACCAAACTTGGCGTGTGGTCAGGTGCGCTTGAAGAAGATGAGCAGGAATTCTACGAGAGCCACGAAGAATGGCTCAAACAGGAAATTCAACGAGTGAAGGAACGACAATGACCAACGACGAAGGCAAGACCCAAGCACCGAGCCACCAGACCGACACTCGACCCGAGTGCATGGATCGCTGGAAGCACAGTTGACAGTGGGTGTGGATGAACGACCTGATGACGGATCGCGTGCGCTGCACTACCTGCGGCGTGGAACGCGAGATGAACGTCTCGGGGCGGGAGTGACCCCCGAACTCGAACAACTCGCCGAGATGCTCTACGCACAGCGCGTCCAGGAGCGTGGGCCGGCGTGGAACCAACTCGGCGATGTGACCCGCAGCGTGTGGCTTGAGCGGGCACTGTTCGACGTACCGACGCTGGAGGAACTGTTCGGATGAACCGCATACAACATCGCAGCAACAATGACGTGCTCGGTGCGCCAGCCGGCGTGAGTATCGAAGCGTGCAACGCGCTTCCCATCACACGAGTTGCTTTCCGCGAAGGTGACGACGCAGTGGTTTCGTTCTGGGCACCTACCGCCGCACAGATCGCGCTCATCGCGTCAGGTCGGCCCGTGCGACTGTGCGTGTGGGGTGTGACCCATGCACCGCTGTCGCTCGGTGTTGAAGGTGACGGTGACATGGGAGAACTCGAATGATAATCGACGCACGCATCGGGCACGGCGCCGCGTGGAGCCTGTACGACATCAAGCGGTGCCGACGAGTCGAGTGTGCGGTGTGGGTCAACGATGAAACCGCGCAGTGGGGCCACTACACCGGAACCACGTTCACGGGCGAGTGGCTCATCGAAACGATCCAAGAAGACCGGATCTCGATCTACCCGAGTCGTCGCCTGGTGCTGTTCAACGAGGTGGATGACGCGAACGACACGACGACCGAGCAGTTGGTCGTGGAGAGGACGGCGTGAACTGCGTCTTCTGCGGCACCTGGACCGAGGTACGCGAGACCCGTGGCTCGCGCCGTCGCAGGGAGTGTGCGAATGGTCATCGGTTCTTCACGCACGAGGTGGTCGAACTGAAGATCAGTCACCGTGATCGGCAGATCGCCGACGCCGTGGTGCTCGGCGGTATGACACAGCGGGCCGCAGCCGCGCAGTTCGGTGTGCAGAGCGACAGTTACGCGTCGCGGTGCGTCAAGCGGTTCTATCCTGCGTTCAATGCCCGGGTGGCAGGGCAACGCCAACGGCGCGATCAGTCGAAATCAACGCCCTGATGCTGCGGGCGTCACGGAGCAAAGTGCGGGTGTCGGCACGTTGATCTTCAAGTTCTCCGACAAGGCTTTCCTCCGCTCGCAGAGTCTCGTCCAAGCCTCTCCCGAGGCGGGTGGCTCGGTCACTGCAGGTAGCGGCGGCAACGTCGGGGCTGAGACCACTGCCGGCGGCGAAGCGGGCGATCGTGTCGCGCACCCGCTGACGCTCAGCAGCGAAGCCAGCAGCAGCACTGCGAACAACCTCTCGTTCCTTGAGCAGTGCATCCTGGTTCTCCTGTGCCTGTGTCGCGAGTTGTGCTTCGAGTCCCCGGATCTGCTGGGTCGCGTCGAGTGTCTGTTCGGTCCACTTCTCGCGCAGCTCGGACAACTCGGTCCGTCCACGCTCGACCTGTGTCAGCGCCGACTGGTGCCGCACGGTCTGCACACCCACAGCGACGAGGCTCAAGGCCAGCGCGCCACCGAGCCCGAGCAGTGCATACCGTTGAACCCACTCGACGATCATGCGATCGCCTTGAGCACAGTATGGTAACGCTCACGGCGCAGTTCGGCTTCGAGCATGGCTCTACCGTTCACGCGGCGGGTGATCTCGTCGATCTTGCCAAGGTCAGCCAACTCGTTGCACCCGTTCTTGCTGAAGAACCACGCTGATGTCAGTGCAGCGTGCGCTGGTTGCTCCACGAGATCCGGTGAGCCAGCGTAGTCGATTCCGATGTCGTCGGCTGCAGCCGTGTATTTGTCGCGCCCGGTAAGTTGCAAAAATCCTCTCCCGATGAATCGGCTGCCATCCCCACTCGCCTCATCGCCATTGCCGTTCCTGCCGGCGTACACGAGGTTCGCCAACTTGGTTGGGTTGCGCAAGTACGGCACCGCGGCACCGATCGACTTGAACTTGCTCGGCCACACCTTGCACAGCCGCTCGGGTGTCGTGTAGTTCAGGTTCTCGCGCAGCCGGGTGAACGACCCCGACTCCACGGAACACTGCGCAAGGAATGCAGCGACGCGTCGTGGCGTGGTGATGCTGTAGCGTTCGCACGCGGTACTCAGTTGGTCTACGAACTGCTGCGCGATGGGTAGCGTGGCGCCGGTTGCGCGCAGTGCGGAGATGGTGATCATCAAACTGGCTCCGTAGGTTTCGGCCCACCACCCTGGATCATGGCGCGACCACGTTCAACGGGATCACGCAAGGTGTGTGCTGGCGGACCGTTCGGCCATGTGCTGTGCGAGATTGCGATCCAGAGATACCCGACCAGCAGCGCGAGAATGTTGTTCAGACCTGTCTGCCCGATGAACGCATCGTGCGCTGACCACAGGCACCCAAGGAACAGACCCATGTGGAACAGGACCACCCCTGTCTTGTGCTCGCCCAACTTGAGTCCGTCCAGGCGGCACAGGTATGGAAACGCGCTCAACAGGCCGAGCGTCAAGGCGATGTAGTCCACAGGTCTCATTGCTGGTCTCCCGCACCGCTGTTCGCGCCACCTGAGATGCGTGCGATCACTGCCTTGACCATATCGGGGATACCTTGTACGACGCCTGCGACGAACGGATGGAAGAACAGCCCGAACAGGCCAGCCGACGCCTTGGCGGCGCTTTCGGACTCAGGCCAATACAACTCAGCCACTGCAGTGCCGAACATCGCCGACAGCAAGACGACTGCGGCGAAGACGAACATCGCACGGATACGCCCGAGTTTGGACGGGATGCCTGCACCGAGCGTCGCACCCGATGCGGCAAAGAACAGTTGATGGGGATCGACCCCGAGAGTCGCAACGATCATTGCACTGATCCCTGTTCCCACAGCCATTGCTGTTGACGATGCTGGTTCACTCAATTTCGTCTCCCGATGTATGAGGCAACCAGACACGTCGCCACCAGGGCGAACAAACCGAATGGTAACCCGAGACGGTCACTGCACAATTCACCACCCTCGACCAGTGCCCACGGCTGCACGATCCATGCCGCGGAACACCCTGCGACTTGCAGCGACCATCCGCCAAGCAACGAACAGGCGAGCAATACGGCAGGGGATGTGCGGTAGGCCCACGCAACGATCGCGATCAGAACTGTGTGCAACGCTGCACCTGTCAAGTTCCACACCATCGCAGCGTGTTCGGGTGGGACGATCTTGTGAGTGTGATTGTGGATTGCCCCGATCAGCAGAAGTAGGGCTGCGATAGGAGCGGTTTTCATCGGTAATTCGGCAAATCATGTCGCCTGTATCGCATTTGAGTCCCACAGTGTTTTTGCACTGAAGGCAAGCACTCCGGTGATGACTGCGAGCATGATGGTCTGACCATGCTTCTCCCAAATGGCGACCTTCTCGGCAACGGCGTCAGGTTGGATCACGGGACTTCCTTGATGACGCGGAGGCGGGATTCTTGCTGTTGTGGAGTCATGTCAGTACAGCCCCTGAAAACTGCGCCGCGTATCTCTGCGCCTGTGCAATCTCGAGCTCGGTAGCCACATCAGACACCAGAACGAGGTTGTAGAAGTCGCCGTCGAAGTTCAGCGTGCCACCGTTGCGGCAGCCCAGGTTCAGCGCGAGATTGCCGAACTTGTTGGAACTGGCTGTCGTTGTTGACGTGCCGACGACCGCCCCATTCACCCGTAGTTGCGCAGACGCGACCCGGAAATCTGTGATGCCAGTGAACACCCCTTGGAGGGGGGCTGCGTAGGCCGCTGCGGTAGGGCTTACCGCCAGCGATGGGGGGCCGCTTTGCCAGCGCAGATAGGCTGGCGCAGCGCCCAATGGGGCGGCCAAGTAGAACCCTCCAGCAGACCCAGCGCCGAACTCTGCGATCATTCCGAGCGCGGTGTCGGACGCCTTCCTGGCTGCGACGATCATGGTGACAGCCGGCGTTCCTGTCAGGTCGATGGTCGGCGTGACCATGCCAGCAGTTCCAAGACCAGCGACGTAGCGCCGGCCTTGCGCATTCTCTGCAACCGTGGCGCTGGTGGCGCTTGTTGTAGCGTGCTTGCCGGCCCCCGAAAGGTCGAGCATCCCCTTGACGACTTGCCCTACCTCGGTCGCCGGGATCGTCAGCGCGGTATCCTGGTACAAGTACCGAGAATCGAACCACGCAGCCAGCCGATGACGAAACAGTTTTCGCATGTCTCGCGGGTCGTTTTGTGTGGCGATCCAAGTTGAGGTTTTCATATCAGCGGATCTCGAACTCGATGCCGTCGAGCGTCATGGTGTCCACCCCGGCCGCGACCACAAGCGAGAAATCAAGCTGCAGGTCGTATGTCGCGCCGTCCTTGGTCGCCACGTTCGACGTGTGCAAAGTCGTGGCGCCGTCGAACGACGTGATGCTGATGCTCTGAGCGGACGGTCCGCGGAACACGATGGTGATGTAGGTTTCCCAAGCATCGGCAGCGGTCGTCACCGTCGAGGCGTTCCATGAAGTTGCCGCTCCGGTATCCGTCAGACTCAGCAAAGCGTTCTTGTTGCCTGCCGTACCGGTCTTTCTGCCCCACGCATGAATATTGATTTTCGTTGACCGGCCGAGCGAGTTCTTCGCAAAGGTGCGGGTCCAGACGATATCTGTGGCGATTCCAGTGGTAGTTATCACCGTGGTGGCAATGTCGCTTCCGAACGGTGGGCCGACATCAGCGGGCGGACGGCGGTTGTAGACCTCGTAGAACCCGGCTGGGGCAAAGGTTACCGACGCCTCGAAGTTTTTCGGGGAGTAGGTCGGATTCAGCCCCGACAGCAACGACTGTTTTGCTTCCAGCAGGCTTGCGAAGCCGGTTCCTGTGACCTTGCAGTCTTGCAGATGAATTCTCGATACGCCGAGACTGCGAATGAATCGCAGCGTGCTGCCGGATGGGTTCGGCGTTGTGACTCCCAAGGAATTATTCTGGTTAAACTGAAATTCCTTGATGATGGCTTTCGGCGCGCTGTCACCCAAATACAAGAAATTCAAATCTCCGGTGTATGCTTGTGCGGCGGTCAGGAACCCTGAGAAAGTGCCGCCATTTAGGAACAATTCGCAAGGGTTGTTGACTTGAATGAATCGCGGGTTTGCAATAGAAACCGTGTCCTGACAGGGCGACTCGGCAACCATCTTGTGCATTCTGAGCGCGCCTGTGCAGGTTGCCAGAATAGGATTCTGCCCCCGGCTTGCATCAAAGTATGGTTTGACAAAATCCAAGTCGCAGGCAGTTCCAGATCCACCGGCCGCATCAATGACGTACCCTGCAGCATTGTTCAGCGAGAAATTCGCGTTACTCATCTCGAACGCAGTAACGGCTCCGCGGAATTTCAGGTGCGTGTAGTTTTCGTAAAGGTAAAGTTGCTCGGACTTGATGCGGTATGCGTCCAAGAAATTGATCGCAACGGCTCCGGTTTTCGTGAAGTCCGCAATCAACAGCCGCTTGAAACCGCCAAGACTGACCGTGGAAATATCCATCGCTCCGTCAGATGTCGCGGTGCCGAGCAAGGCGAGGTCTGTGACGCGACCATAATCTCCGAAGTCAATAAGATAGCCGGTGCCGGTATGAACAAGGCACGACCCTCGGGTTTTATCGCGGAACCCCCACGATTCGCCGCTCAAAACGACGTTGCGCCCGACACTGACGCCGGTGCATTCCTGAAGCCCGTTCATCAGAATCAGGCGCCCGCCCTTCGCGGTGTCCATGTCCGACAGCAGCGAGGCCATTTCGGTCGTCACGTCAACACCAGCGGTGCGGGCGCGGATTGCGTCGATCTTGGCTTGGCTGATGGCTCGGTCGAGGGTGATCGGCAGACCCTGGAGGATCTTGCTTTGCAGCTTCAGGTAGGTTGGCGCCCCCGTATAACGCATGACTCCACTCACGCGCTGAAACCACTCTCCATCCGACCGAACAAGGTTTAGTTCGTTGTCATCTGCCGGGGCTGTACCTTGGCCCTCTACAAACGTGGCAGAAATGGCATCGTTCGGCGCACCAACACCGTCATACCCGGTAACCTCGATCTGCTTTGCCGTGCTGGTGGAAGCGCGGAAGGCGGTGTAGTCGGCAACGGTGATGCCTGACAGATCGCCGATCTGCCCCGGAACGAGACTCGCCGGAACCCAAGCCTCTGCCGGGTGCACCAAGTACGTCGTCTCAGCGGTCGCAATGATCAGGATCTGCGCGTCGGACAGGAACGGACCCACCTGCTGCTCAGTCGCGCCGATCTTCTGCCGGATCTTGGTCGGCCCGCGGTCCACGAGCACCTCGCATGCGCCGCTCGCAGTGAACCACGCGCCCGCTTCAAGAAAGAACGGGTTGCGATCCCCTGCGTTCATCACAACGCTCATGCGGTGCTCCGGTTGTCGTGGCGCACGATCAGAGGACCGGGACGGCGTAAATCGCGAGGCGGAACTTCGTGGAGTTGGCCGGAGGGGTCCACGTGCCGATCGTGACGATCTGCGTGAACAGACCGTTGCGTTTGGACTGCGGCGACGTGCCGCCACGGTACGCGCGGATCGGCTTGTTCAGACCGTAGTTCTCGACGTAGAGCCACCCACCCTTGACGACCGGCGTGCCCAAGTCAATGAACCCGCGGTACGAGTCCTTGTCGGCATCGCTGGTCAAGGCCCACGCTGCATTGTCAAGGATCGCGTCGGGCTCGCTGCCGTACATCTCGGCACGGAACGATGTCATGCCGCTCGGCACGGACGCGGCGTACACCGCGAACGAATAGCCGGTGATGATGAAGTCGTTCGTCATCGAACCGTTGAACTCCAGTTCGTGCACGGCGCTGCCGGCGTTCGCTGGTGTGGTGCCATCTGCGACACCGATCACGTCCAACGCGGTCAACTGGGTCGTGTTCGCGGGTCGGGTCCACTCGTAGATGCAGCTCGCCATAGGGCTCTCCAGCAGGTTTCAAGACATTTTACCGTTACACCATGATCGAACCGGGCCGGTCGCTACTCGGGTCTAGAACGACTCGACTGCAAAGTACGTGTACAGCGCGCCGATCCACGATATGCCGCTGAATGTACCAGCGTCGGTCCACGTGGACCCGTCGTCGGAATACTGAACTGTGCACCCACGTATGTAACGATTCGAGTCGTCAAAACTCGCCTGTCGCCACCCCGTCACCACTTGCGCGGAACCGAGATCGAACCTGACGAAGAACGACGGGTCTTCAGCAACGGTGATCGTCCAGAAGCAACGTGTCATCACGTCGTCGTCATTCAAGTCACTGACGCTGCCCAACCCGGGCACGTCGGAACTGCTGATCGTCGCTCCAGCGGCACGTGCTCCAGCGACCCACAGTTGCAGTTCACTTATCTCGAAGTAGCCGCTCGGGATGTCCAAGTTGACGAACTGCCAGTACCTATGTGCACCGCCACCTCCACCCCCGCCCGGCGTGGATTGCTGACCTGTGCGCCCAAGTCCGCCGAGTTGAAAGATGCTCAACATGATCAGGCATCCGTCTCGGCATTGGTCGTGATGAACAGGGTGATGCCATGCAGGCGCGCGTCGATCGCCATCGTGTCGCCAGCGTCGTCGTGCTTCCGGTAAACGCGGAAGAACACCATGTCTTCGGACGCTGGCGTACCGCCGATCGTGGCTGCGCTCGACTCAGCAGTGCTGTAGAAGTCGTCGGTCGTGCCGCCCGTGTCTGCCACGATGACCGCGGTGCCGTATGCCGCTGCGATTGCATCGTCGTTGCTGACGGCAACGCCTTGCAGTGCCCACGCAGCGCCGAAGTTAGTCGTCGTGGCGGCATGGCTCCAGTGCGCCTTGAACGTCACTGTCCCCTCGTCCCACGACTTCGGCATCACGATCGAGAACTGCGCGTACTCGGTGGTCGCCGCGTCGAAGTCCAGCGTGGTCACGTCGGGCTGATTGGCACTCGTAGCAATCGTCGCCAGTGCAGCGCAGCCGCCCGTAGCGCTCGGAACGATGCCCGCCGCCGAGATGTAGATCGCGTGTTTTCCAGCAGACCCTACTCCGGCGTCAGGCCCGTAGGTCACACCGCCGGGGCCTGCTCGATGGTCTTCAGTCGCCGTGACCGCTGACACACTGGTCGTGAGTTTGTAGACCCGTGCGTAGTTGGTCAGGTCGCCCCAATTCGTCGATGTCGTGCTGACACTGCTCGCGCCAGTGCTCTTATTCACGACGATGTAGTTGGTCGTGCTACCTGTGAGCGTGAGCGTCGCGTCTTCGGCAATGCTGAATCCGCCCCACCGGCCACCGTAGTACCCCCATGTCAGCCCGCTCGACGTGTCGGCACGGTAGCCGTAGACACCGTATGCGTACAGGACAGCGAACGTCTCGTTGATCGGTACTTCGGGCGAGACTTGTGAACTGGTGAGTTGTTGGAACGCCATGATCGATCCTCAAGAGATGACTTCGGTGAGCGCGTACCCGCGGCCCACAACGCTGCTGATCTGGTACACCGTCACCTCGATCGGCGAGCCGATCACGATGCCGTCATCGTACTGTTCGGCGGCAGTGTAGGTGAGCGTGGCCGTCGTGGTGCTGACCGTGCGCAGCAGGGTCTGCGGACTATCGGTCGTGCGGATCTCGACCGAGTATCCCTCGCTCGATTCGCCGAGCGGCACGTTGATGCCCGCGGTGCCGGTGAACCTGCACGACAGTCGCGTGCGCCGTTTCCACGTCAGCGCAACATCATCGGTGGACGGATCACGCGCAGCACGCAGATCGACCGGCGCGAACGGCTTGAGTCCGACACCGCTGTTCGTGAACAGGTGCTCCGTTGCGCCAGCCACGCTGCGCCCGAACGTCGGTGCCTTGAAACTGAACTCCGTGCCGAGTTGCCCCGACTCCATTGCAACGCGTCGAACACCACCAGTGGTCGACACACGTACCACCTCGTCACCGGCAAGGTGCGTTGACATCGCCCACTCCGTGCCCCTGCGGCCTCGCAGCAGACCGCTCAGGGTGTAGATGCCGGCGCTGACTAGCGCAGCAGTCCGAGCGTAGATCGCCTCGTCACCGATCATGTACAGCGGTGCAGTGCCGTTCAGAATCTGGTCGCGGGTGTAGTTGGACAGCGTACCCACGACTTGTACGGTCACGCTGTTCATCTCGTCAAACACCGTGCCACCAGTCCAATCGCCAAGCGCAGTGATCGTGATGCCAGCCATCGTACTGTCGGTCGTGCGCAGTTGCTCCGAGTACCCGGTGTTGTCCAAACCTCGGTGCAGCGAAGCGCCAGGCCACGCGCCGACCGTGGATTCCGGTGTGAACGCTGCGTAATGCCCCGCCTCGTTGTCAGCATCGCGGAAGATCGGCCAGTCGCCAAGGATCAGGTCAGTGTCGAGCAGGGCCAACACGACGGTACTGCCAACATCGCTCTCGTCGGTCAGCGCAACACTGCTCAAGGCCGTCGCATCGTCAAGCATCAAGGTCATGGTGCGAACACCATCCGACTCGTCGATCTTGTCGATGCGCGTGCGGAACCGCGTTCCTGTTTCATCGTAGACCGTGATCACGTCGGTCGGCTCAAGGTGCGAGTATTCGCGCGACAGTGCCACAGGCCCGATGCTCGTTGCCATCAGCACGCCGTCGAGCAGTCCTGCTTCAGCAATTCGCTTCGCCTCCTGCGGTTGAAACGCGAGCGGCAGTTGACGTGCGGACACGCCCGTCGCCGGCCCGATAAGTCGGTCACTGTACTCGGTGCCAGCCTGGTAGTCGTTGTTGAAGTTCGCGTAGGTCACAGCCACCTGCGCCGGGATCTCGATGTCACTGCGACGCATGATCATCAGCGGTTCATCTTGCGCACCGTCGACACCCGCGCCCATCGACGCAAACGGCACCGTCTCCTGCACTGCGCCGCCTCGCAGCACGAACACGAGTTGCGCCGCCTCCTTCGCACTGAAGAAGTATGCCGCCATGAGGGTCTCGATCGCAGAACGCGCAGGACTCACCTGCGTGACCGCGTAGGCCCGCACATACTCGTTCTCCAGATCGGTCACATCGACATACGCCGTCTCCAGACCAGAGCGTTCGCACAGGTCGAGCACGACTTCGCTCAGTGGTATCGGGTTGCTGGTCACGCGCTGCGCGTCAGGCGTGCCGTACAACGTCATGATGGACGTGTCGCCGTCGATGCTGTCGACTTGCAGATAGAACTTCCCATCGGTGTACACCGGGATGTGGAAGTAGTCGTCGTATGGGATGCCGGTGACGGCTTGGACTCCGAGCGAGACGACCAGATCCCACGTACCCGCGCCAACATTCCATCGATAGACGTTGCCGATGCCGAATGCTTGGAGGTTGCCGTCAGAGTCGCAATGGATCGTCGGCACAGGCCCGAGCGTCGGGAGCGACCATCCGGTGTACGGGATCAGCGCACCGACTGCCACGAGGGTCTCGGCGTCGAGTTGGTGGATGCCGTCGCTCAGTTGCACCCACACGGTCGTCCCATCGGTGGCGATAGACGCAGGGTAGTAGCCGAGATCCGCACTCTCTGCAAGCGCCGGACCACCAGTCTTTGCGAAGCGACGAACAACCCTTGCACCAAAGTCCGAAACCATCATCCAGATCGAGTCACCGCGGCAGGTGTAGTACCAGTTCGCAGCAAGGCTGAAGTCGGCGTTCGTCCAGAACGCGCCTCGGGGATACGCAGAACTCGTAAAACGCCCGTACATGTACCGCGTGGTGCTCGGGGTGGTTTCTTGCCCCGCTTTGGCAACCACAACGGACTCGTCCCCACTACCCCGAGCGACCAGTGCGAATTGCGTTCCCTGTTCCGGCTTTGAAAGAACCGACTCAGCATCGCTCAACGAAAACTCACCCGTGGTGTTTGTGAACACCAGAGAATCAGGCTGCGGGTATCGAACCAAGAAGTATTCGCTTCTTGCGAAGACAGTGGTGCCGCACACCATTGAGTCGTTGCACAGAAACGATGCGTCGTAGTCAAAACGAATGTAGGTGAGCCCGCCCGGTGATGCCGGAGTGACTGTTCTCAAAGTCAACCCCCACTCACCAAGCAGATCGGACGGTGGTGAAACTTGAGTTGTCGGCAGGAGTGCTTTGCCGGCCGCTTGCGCATCTTCTTCGGTTTCGTACATCCCGAACGTCGTTGTGTCAATGTCGTTCCGAAGTTCAAAGTACATCGGTTGCAGGACTTGAATCGCCTTGTCAGCGGTCGTGAATCCAAGCGATCCAACGCGTGGTTGCGGAGATGCACCTGGCATCGTCGTTTCAACGATGAATAGTTCGCCGATCTCGTTGTCCGCTTGCACTGTGCCGTCAGTGACGATCTCGAATGTGAGTTGCGGCGAGTACCCTGAACTACCAAGATTCAAGCCCGTGATCGCAACACAACCACGTCCGCGCATGGCCGGCGCATTGCCCACGCCGACCGCAGCCTCGTAGACGCTCCACGGCAACTGCGTAGCGGCGCCCGTGAACACCTCCAGTTCGTCCCATGCGGGGCTTTCAGCCGACGCGAGCAGTGTGGCGTCAGTCGCATCGTCCGCGGCGCTCCAGACCAGTTTCCCGTTCGCCCAGACCCGCCGAACACCAACGATCTCGTTCGATGTGAGCAGGAACAACACGTCCTGCTTGTACGAGTACGAAGTTGTCTCAGGCCCACCTTTGCCGTCGTCCGTCGTTGCCACTTCCTGTTTGTCGCTGGCCCACGCAACGATGCCAGGCATGCGCGGAGACCCGTAGCAGTGCGGGATGGCAGATCCGTACTCGAAGGTGGCCGCCTTCAGGTCTTCGAGGCGCGCGCCTTCGATCTCGACCGGATCGACGATACCGCCGATCGTGCTGCCGATCATCGCGCCCCATTGGAACCCCTGCGGGCTGCCGCCAGTGACGTAGCCGCCGATCGCAGCTCCGACGACGGTGAGGATGTTCCGTGTTCCCATCAGTCTGCCCCAGGAATCTTGTAGGTCCGCACGATACGCTTGCGCCAAACGGCATCGAGCCGGTGTTCAACGACCTTGCCCGCAGATGCGACTGCATGGATCACGGCAAGCCCGCCGTGCCGGTACGGGGTGAAGAACCCCATGTGCTGCGCTTCACCGTCGTAACGCATCGTGAACACGCCACCGGCTTGCGCAGGGCACCGAATCAAGTGCGCATCGCACACGTCGGGCATCGACCCATCCGGTTGACGCGTGTACCCGGTCACGTCGAAATCCTGCGGCACGACTCCGAGTTCGCGGCACACCACGATCACCAGACCGGCGCAGTCGATACCGGCGCGCGTGCGACCTTGATGCAGGAACGGCGCTTTGAGCCAGCCGCGTGCCGCTGCGACGATCTGATCTGCGGTCATGCTTCGATGTCCGGTCGAGATGTGGCGAGATCGACACCAGGCAGATGCGGTTCGCCTTGGAAGTTGAGCACGTTGTCGAACTTGTCACGACAGTCTTCTTCGAGCCGCTTGCGACATCCCGCGACCACGCTGTAGGCATCGCCGATCTGAATCGCATACGGGAACGGCAACGAGAACGTGAAACTCACGCCCGAACTCGACCCACTGTGGATCTTGATCTTCTGCGACAGACCTTCGTTGTCGCCCGTCGTGAACGTCCACACACCGTCGCCAAAGTAGTCGTCAGGCTCGGTTCGAGACGAGTCGGTCACGACCTGTTGACTCGTGACGCCTGTGACCGTGCCGGTCTCCGTGTACGTTGCGGCCGTGAGCCGGCAGCGCGCCGACGCGAGCGGCGTGGGCGAATCGGCGAATCGCGCACGGCACGTCTTGCTCGTGACCATATTGATCGGTTGCTGCAGGAACTGCGACAGAGCGCGCAGTTCGATGGTGCATGCGAGACGACCCGGCTTCGTGTCGCCCGTGATGTACTTCCCGATCGTGTTCGCGCCATCCGAGAGATCCGACCAATTCACCTCGAACAATTCCCACCGAGCGCCATCCCATCGGCCAGCCACGAAGTCGGCCTTGTTGAAGACTTCTTCGTACTTGGCAACGATCTCCAGATTGTTCACGGCAAGGCCCGCGCTCATCGCGATTGCGCTCACGTTCATCCACGGTTCGTACACCTGCGACAGATAGGTGATCTGCCGGTCACTGCTCGTGAACCCGAAGACCTGGCCGTCCGTCCGCGTGATCAACAAACAGTGGGCAAGCCGAGTCGTACCAGACGCATAGTGCGCAGCCAAGCCTGCCGGGAGCGTCTTCATTCCCGCACCTCGACGATCATGATCGAGTCCGTGCGAACCAACAGGTCGCCCGCGCTCTCGCGGTCCACGACAAGGGCCGGCATGCGGTCGGTGTCATAGCGACACGGTACGAGGAATGACCCGGCCCAGTTGTAGGTGTCGCCGGCCACGTGCCCACTGAGCGTGACCACGCCGGTCGTGTAGTCGATCGTCGGCGTGATCGTGCTCACCACTGCAGAGCGCGTGCGGTAAACGGTCGGCGTGGCGACAGGGCGCGTGATCTTCCGATCGTAGGCATCGGCTCCGGTGCCGTACCGCTTGTACATCTGCCACACGGACGGCGAATCGTCACCCTCGAGGATGAACCCGTCAGCCTGCACCGCGGTGTTGTCGATCGGGTCACGGAACGGGAACGACTTCGCACGACCACGCATCGTGTGGAAGTGCGAACGGATCGCGTTGTAGTCGGTCGGAGTGCGCACACCGTAGGAGATGTCGTAAGCGTGCCGGCAGTCCTGCCAATTCTGGTTCGACGCTTCGACACCGCTGGTCAGTGCCACGATGTTCGTCGACCACATGGCATCGGCCTGCGCTCCGAACGACACGCACTGCGGCAGTTGACTGTTCACGTAGTCCATCAGTTGTTCCTCGCGAGAGCACGCTGCACACCGCGGCCCGCTTCAGCGGCGAGTTGCGTCTGCGTGCGGCGGTCCACCGGGCCGGAGATGTAGAACTGGTTCGTGACACTCATCGGCGGTGCTGCGCCTTGTGGCTTCGACTCCACGGTCCCCATGCCGTTGCCAGGGAGCAGGAACTGCCGGCCCTGCCAGTTGAGCAACTCAGGCCCGTTCTCAGTCACCTCGTAGGCACGACCCGGGCTCACCGGCCCGCCGATCGCGCGCCCGCCACCAAGCCCCATGCTCGCCAACGAACTGCCCGCAGACGTGATCCCGATGCCACCCGTATCGATCGTCATGCCGCTGCCGAAGAACGCACTCAACGCACTGCCGATCAGACCGCCGAACCCGCTACCGCTGCCCATTCCTGTTTGCATGTACTCCGCAAACGGCTTCGTGATCTGCTGTTGGATTGCGATACGCAACAATTGCGAAATGATGCTGTCGGCCAACGACTTGAAGTCCGTTTTGCCGGTTCGCACGAACTGGAGCAGCGCGTCTTCTGCACCCTTGAACGCACTCGTGAAGACTTCTTCGATGCTCGCGGCCACATTCTTCGTGCCGTCGATGTAGTTTTGCAAGGCTTCCGACGAACCGTTCTGCCAGTCGGCCTGGTTGCGCTTGATCGCTTCGTAGTACGCCTTGTTGTCCTGCTCTGCCTGCTGCAACGATTCTTTGATCGCAGCGGTGCGTTCTGCATATTCTTTTGAATCAACGATGCCTTCTTTCGCTGCGTTGCGCAGTTGCAGTTGGAACCGTTCAAACTGGCGCCGGATCGCAGTTTGCGAGGCAAGTTGCTCCCGAGCCTCGCTGCCCTTGCCGAAGACTCCAAGACGATCGTCGTACTGCTCACGGCGCGACTTCGCAGCCTCTGCTACAGCATCTTGAATCTGCTTGCTACGGTCCAAGAAGTCTTCCATCAACTTCTTCTGACGATCCATCTCCTTCGTTTCATCGTCACGCAACTTGATCCGCTCTTGCAACGCCACCTTTAGATTCAGTTCTGCACGGACACCCGCTTGAGCCGCGAGAAGTTGCTTCTGCTCCGCGGTCAGAATGCGTTTTTCCTTCAGGTCGGCGATCAGTTGGTTAAATTCGGCCAACTCGCGCTGCGCTCCGACCAACTTCGTGCTTGTGCTCAATTCAAGTTCCAGAGCAGCATTCGCCTCACGAATCTGCTGGATCATGCGTGTACCGGCATCGTCGGTGAAAGCGCGAGTGCGTCCGCCTCCACCACCCTTGTCCTTGAACCCTTCACGAGTGATTCGATCCAACTCCGCGATGTTCTTTGGGCTAAGAAGTTCACTGTTCGGATTGGATCTGCGAAGTTCGTCGATGAGCCTCTTGTTCGCGTCGAGGGCTTTGCCGAGCTTCGTAGCGTTGCTCGCACCCCTGGCAAGCGTGTCCGACAACTTTGCTGCGGCTTCGACCCCTCGCTGCTGCGCCCTTGCGTATTCGCCCTGCGCCACCGTCCCACGCCTGATGTCAGCGGTGGTACGCAACAAATCTTCACGATCACGTTCATCTTGTGCACGAGTATTCCTTGAAAGTGCCGCGCTTCCCGTGACAAGCGGTTCGTTCGGTTTGGACAATTTCAGGTTGAGGGCATCCAGTCGCGCGAACTCGTCCTGCGCTCTGCCAAAAGAGAGCAAAGCATCGGCGGCGTCAAGAATGCTGCTCTTGATTGAGATCCACGCACGTTCAACAGGGCGCAAGTTCTTTTCAACGTCGCTTGCGACTTTCGCCTGTGTTTCGTTGAATTGCTTCTGTGCCAAGTTCGCGGCTTCGATCTCTCGACCTTGATCCTTAAGCGCACGGATCTGCTCGAAGATGGCAACAGTCACACCACCTGTTTCTTCGCTCAGTCGACGTGTTGCTTCAACAGGATCTTTTGCAAGGGATGCGTACTGCTTCACCGTGTCTGCAACAGCGGTGCCCAAAAACTTCTGAGCCTGAAGCGCAGTGGTCGTGAACTGCTGCAAATTCTCACGCGCCACACGCCCCGCAGTGATGAACTGCACGAGTGCTTCCGACGCAGCACCTTGTGTGCTGACAACGCCGTCAATGGCACGAGCATATGACCCGAGTTCACCAACAGACACGCCAGCCACGTTCCCGGTTTGGGCGATCGCCTTACGGAACTCGTCTGCTTCGCGTGACCCACGTAGATATCCATACGCCAACGCGCCCGCCGCAGCCGCAGCCAGCGTGTACGGGTTGATCAAGTTGATCACCGCGCTGCCGAGTGCCTTGGCAGCCGGCACGATCCCGCCGAACACGTCGCGGAGTTGACCACCCTGCTGGAGCAGCACGGTCAGTGGCGCGGTGCCGCCTTGCAGACTGACCACGATGTCGGTGATCTGCGCTGGCACCTGGCGCAGCGCAGCGTTGGTCTGCTTGATCGTCTGACCGTACTCGTTGTAAACCTTGCCGCCTCGAATCAGTGCACCTTCTTGCTCACGCAACTTCGCGATGTACGGAGCGGCTTGACTGGTGAGACCCATCTGCGCGGCCTGCAACTCAAGGATCTGAGACCGGGTTTTGCCAACGGCATCGGCCTGCGCTTTCAACGAATTGAGAAAGTTGTCGCGCCCTGCTTTGGCGGCGGCGACTTCTCGCTGCGCTTGCGCTTCATCCTTTGCAGCCTGCGCTGCTTGTTCCTGCGCCGCACGTTGCGCCCGCAACTGCGCGATCATCGGGGTCGCTTGCGCGAGCACACCAGCCTGCGCAGCTCGGTACTCAAGAACTTCGTCGGTCGTCCTGCCGTACAGGGCGACTTGTTCGCGAAGGTTCGCGAGGAATTGTTCCTGCGACGCCGCAGCACGATCCGAGTCGCGCTTTGCCGCAGCCAACTGAAGTTCGGCCGCAGCCTGATCCTTGAGAGCCTTCACCGCCTGTTCCTGCGCGGCTTTGGCTTCGTTCAGTTTGGCGATGTACGGTCCATACACCGACTCAGGGATGCCCTTGACCTGTGCCTCCCATGCACGATACGAATCGCGGGACATCGACAGGGTGGCAATCTCGCGTTCGACACTGGCGATGAACCGTTTGGTCGAACCATCAATCTTGGTGGTTGCGGAAGTGGTTGCTTCTTCGGCCTGCTTGAACGTCGTGCCGATGCTCGTGGCTGTGTCGACCAACTTGGTTTCGACAAGGCCCGCGGCTTGTGCAACCTGCGCCATAGCCGCCGAGAACTGCGTCGCGTCGCCGACCACTTCGATAATGCCGCGACCAACTACCTCGTCAACCATGCGTCACTCCCCTTTGATGCCGCGACGCAGGGCTTTTGCCCCCTTCACGGTGCCCGCAACAGGGTTGATTCTACTTGCGATGAAATGGTCGTCGATGGTGACGAGTGCCCGCACTTCCCACGACTGCGGGCGCACCCGGAGCATGGTGAAGTAGGAGTGGATATCCGACCATGTGAGCGGATTGATCGAAAACCCGGAAGTGCGCCGTCCGTCGAGATCGTTGTACCACTGCCAGATGTGTTCGGACCCGAACGGCAGTCGTGGAAGCGCCTTCAGTTCAGGGGCCACAACCCCCGTCTGCTCCCGGATCTCGTGCAGGATGCGAAGCCTGGTCTTGCCGGTCTTCGGGTCCGGTCGGGACAGCGCGAAGTGCGCTTCAGCAAACTTCGCCAGAGCCGCTGTCAGCCCTTCATGAAATTTGCGTCGTTCTCGATCGCATCCGATATCTTGCGGACCCACAGCGGGCGCAAGGTGAGCAGGCGGCGCAGACCATCGACCGTGAACTCCGCTTCAGCAGCACCGCGGCGCATGCCAAACCAACCAACCACGCACGCTTCGATGATGATCATGCGACGCGTGTCGGTCGAATCGACCACCTGCGACGCCCCGTCGTCGGTGGTCATGTCGAGTTCGCTGGCCTTGCCTTCGTCAGCCTTACTGCGCGCAGCCGCCTCCTTGACATTGAGCAGTTCGATCCGGCGCGCTGCGGCGGCGTACTCGTCGCTGGCTGTGCCGACGATGCGGAAGCCAGCGGGGGTCTTGTCCTCGTTGTGTCCGATCACCAGGTCGAAGGTAGCAGACGCGGACAACTCGATGGCATCGAGGTCGAAGTTCATGGGGTGCTCCGGTGAAGTTGGGGTGGGCCAAGTGGTGCATTCCACCGTCGCACCTCACGCCTGCCGGTGCTCTCGACCTGTGCAAAGTCTACCACGCAAACTTTTTTCAATCTTCGCTTGACGCGTCTGCAAAGATCGGTGTATTCTTTGTGCACCTTACCCAACTTGGACCACGGCATGACAGACGACACGAAACCTACGGTAAAGCGACTGGGGCGATTGTTGACCGAGAGGCAAGCCGCCGAAATTCTCGGTGTGCAACCTACAACTTTGCAAGTATGGCGCAGCACCAAGAGGTATCCGCTTCCATACGTGAAATCCGGCAGACTCGTTCGTTATCGCGAAAGCGATTTACAAGCATTCATCGACAGTCGAACCGTGTCATCGTGACCACGGTCTTTGCAGCGTGTTGAGTCGGAGGATGTGAAGTGAACGAGATCATGGCAAAGCATCTTGAAGACGATCCGACTGCGTTTCAAAACGCTGTAAGACGTATCGCCAAGATTTTACAAAGATCAAACTTGGACGACTTCAGGTTGGAGTTCCCTGCGCAACGCAGCGTGTGGGAGCAAGACCTTGGGATTGTCATTCCATTGATACCCGATTTCTTGGAAGATACGTCCGCACTCATATCCTACACGAGTACCAAATTCGTCAGAGACCACGGGAGCCGTTTCTCAAAGATCAAGTCAATTCGTATGGTCGTTGACGAAGACAACTGGCCGACGATGTTCGTTCACATGTGGAAAATCAAACCTGGAGAATTTAGATGAACGACTTTCCTATCGGGTACTTTGGTTACAAGTCTGCCCATCATGACGATGTGGTGGCGGAGTCGATCGAACTGGCAGCAGAGTTCGCAAAGAAAACCTACTACACGAAACTTGCCGAACAAGAACCGCGGCTCAAGTGGCAACCCAATAGCACACTCACACATCGTCTACTGGAAACGTTCAGTGCAGATCAACTTTGTGCAGTAAAGCACGATCATCAAAACTGCGTAGTACAAAAGCTCAGTTACTGGAGCGCATCGCTGTGGGAGTACAACAGTGGTCCGAACGAGGTGATCTCGTTCCTGCCACCTGAATGGCAGGTTGTTGAGCATCTTCTGCAAAGATCCCCGTTCGACTTGTCCGGGGGCGACACGCACGACTTCAACCACAACGGTCTCATATCTGTCTTGTGTCTTGACGGTACGGAGTTCTACATGCGGCGCCGGTTTGAACTGCTGTCTGGTCCGCTCGGATTGTTGACCGATGCCAGCAAGACCGTTGTCGCATTCAAGAGGCATCACATCGCAGAAACCGCAGCAACATTCACCATCACCTACAAGCAAAAATTTTCGTGATCTTCGCTTGACGCGTCTGCAAAGATCGGTCTATACTTTGCAAATCGCACATCCAACGCTCCCCACAAGTGCGACAACCTGAAAAGGACACCATCATGGAAATGACAACTCACACACCGAAAGGTGTTAACAAAACTTCTCGCTACGGGTGGGTCACGAAGGATGAACCCGGTGCCATGCGAATGTTGCACAAAGATGTGCTCCAAATTCACCCCGCGTATCAACGCGATGTGATGCAAGACAAAGTGAAAGCGATCACGTCGTCGTGGTCATGGCTAAGTCTCGGCGCACTTGTCGTAGGGGAACGTGACGGTGAGTTTTGGGTGATTGACGGACAGCATCGCGCGTTGGCCGCAAAAAGGCGAAGCGACATCACGATGTTGCCTTGTGTGATCTTTCAAACACAGGACGTAAAAACCGAAGCTCGCGGATTTCTTGATTTGAACACGGGTCGAAAACCCGTCACCGCTATTGCAAAACAAAAGGCGATGGTTGCGGCCGGCGACGATGTGGCGACCTACGTAAATCAAGTTTTCCAAGACCTTGGACTGGAAGTCAAATCAACACCCACATCAGGACAACTCAAGTGTGTTGCTTGGTGCTTTCGCAAAGCCGCAGAAAACAAGGACAGGTTTCGCACTGTGCTTGCTATCGGTGCTGAGTTGAGCGCACAAGACGGCGTACATGTTGCCGAACGTCTTTTGGATGGACTGTGGGTGCTGGACACAAAGTACGAAGGGGGGCTGACAGATAAACGGCTCGTCAAAAGACTTCGTGAAAAAGGGGCAAAGTTGCTGCTTCAATCTGCAAACCGCGCGGCGGCGTATTACGCAAGCGGCGGCGGGAAGGTGTGGGCGCAAGGCATGCTCGGAGAACTGAACAAAGGTTTGCGAATCAAATTCACGATTGACGGAGTTGAGTCATGAAAACCTACGACGAACAGTCCGAGATGACCGACCCCGCGCAAGACTGATCGATCAGAACGGGGCAATACAAGGAATTTCAATGCCAACAACTCTATGCGAAAAGTGTTGCCCCGAAGACTACGGCAACCTCGAACAGTTTGCCATCACCTCACACGGACCGTGCCACCGATGCGGCGTATTCGGCGGCAAGTGTCGTGTATTTTGCGAGGATCAAATGAAAACCTACGACGAACAGTCCGAGATGATCGCCGAATGGTCACGCAACCCTGCACCAAGCATATGGATTGCTTACGACTTCAAGGAAACCATGCCTGTCGGGCAACGGCTGGAATTTTGGTGCCGCAAAGAATCCGTAGAGAACAAGCCATGGCAGACGTTGACCGAAGCACAGATCGCCAAACGAATGGCGGCGATCGAACTCCTGAAACCTATCTGCCACGACTTTCGACACGAGTACGCCAAATACAAGCGCGATCACGTCGACTACTTCTTCTGACGATCAGGTCGCGTCGACTTCGAGCGTGTCGCCGGTCAGGCGGAAGTTGTAGGTGGCGCTGACGATGCCGTCCACCGCTGCCGACCACGACCGTTGCGAGATCAGCGCCAGCGCAGAGAACGTGCTGCCGTCCTCGAACTCGACGACGATCAGACGGGTCTGCTTGTCGGCATCGGCGGTACGGATCACGGTGTGCGCCGGGTGGCCCTGTTTCCAGTGACCGCTGACCGACATCGTGCCGCTGTCCTTGAGACCGAGGCGGAACTCCTTGGCCGTCGAGCAGATCGTCGTGACATCGTTTTCACTGGCCGTGCCGCCCTGCCACTGGATCTCACGCGACAGACAGTCCAGTGTTGCGAACGTCGGCGTCGGGCTCGGAGCGAGTTCCGTCTGCGCGGCGACGGAGATTTTGATGCTGGTGCCCTGCACCAACAGAACTTCGGATGCCATGTCTATTTCCCTTCAAAACGAGTTGGTGAGAACACTGTGCGATTGTAAGGTCATCGCCAGAACGACCAGTCCTGGCGCGTACCGTATGTCTTCGTCGCTTCGTCGTAGACCGACTGCAGCCCGCCCTGCGACGTTGCACGCAGCGGGGCCGCCGTGACGATCGCCGCGAGTTGCCGCATGATGTCCACGGACTGCGCAGCACTGGTTGCTTCGATCTCGTCCCAGACGTTGAACTGGATTCGAGCGTTCTGCTTGGTGGTGTCACCACAGAACGTGTACGTCGGGCGCCCGCCAACGTGGCTGTACAAGATGAACGGGCGCGGCGTGTTGAACGGCGCGGTCATGTAGAAGACCCGCCCGCCAACCAGTCCGCTGATCGCCGACACGATGTCTTCTTCGAGCGTCATTCGCCTTCTCCAGTCGCAGCCGATCCGTTCACGATCTCGGCGAACCGCTCACGCGCACGTTGGTTGAACGCTCTGCTGAGTTGTCCGACCTTCGCTTCCCACGTCGGTCGAATGTACGGACTGGCCGGAGTCCAAACAGGCACCATGAGTGCACCAGGGAGATTATGAATTTCCCTGAAAGAAGCAGAACCAGGGGGGTTGACTTGATTGCTGCGACTCTTGTCACTCTTTGATCGCCGCGGGACACCGCCGAAAATCTTGTTGTACCGCCAGTGCCCGAACTCGACGTTGTACCAATGCGGCGCAGTCTTCTTGTTCACACCAACTGCGTAAACCTGCCGAAACCGAGTCGATCTCACATTATCGTGGTAGTGATAGATTGCTGAGTACAGCACCCCTGTATGTCTGATTGCATTCACACGCAACTGCATCTCGTTGTACATGACCAATGCTGCTGCTCGCGTGGCCGAACGCAGTACGTGTTGTCTCACGTCAGCCTCTAACTTCTTGATCGCCCCACTGATGTCTAATTCCATGTTGAACCCGACCAACTGCTTCGGGAACAGTTTAACTTTTGTCCCACGCCGCCTGGCAGGATTCCGAGCGTTAGCCACGATTCGCCCCCTGTGCGCAGCCAAGGTCCACGTAGCGGTTGTCCTGGAGATCCGGTAGCACCGCACGGATGTCGTAGTTCTTGCCGTCATGCACCACACGCATGCCAGCGTCGATGCCATCACGGCGACGGATACGGAAGCTCGCAGCGATGCGACTGGTATCGACGCCGCCAGCGATAAACTCCTGCCCAATGGTGCTCGCGCCTCGGGCCACGATCACCTGAGACCACAGGGTCGCGATCGTTCGCCAGTCTTCCAGTTGGAACCCGCGCCCGTCCACAGTACCGAAGTTCTGTTGGATCTGGATGCGCCGATTCAACTTCTGCGCTGCGACGTACTTGCTCATGCGTCAGTAGGTATGAACCTTGAACCCGTTGAGCAGCGCGTCACGTGCACGTTCGAGTTCGGCGCGCTCGTTCGGGTCGAATCGATCAGCCAGCAGTTGCACCTGCAACTTGATCGCGTCCTTGATCGACTGCGGCACGTTCTCCGCAGCGGCTTCTTGCGTCAACGGGGACTCGTCGGTGGGTGCGTAGCCGGCCTGCCACTCGATCCGAACTGCATCCTGCCGGGTCGTGCACGCGATGCCGGGATCGAACGTGTCGCGGAACACGAGCTGCGGCACGATGTCGCTCTCGGAATCGACGTAGTAGTTCGAACTGGCGAGCGTCTGCAGGGTCTCGGTCGAATCGAGGTACTTGACGTGCAACAGTGCAATGAACGGGGGCCGCGGTAGTTCGATCTTGCCGGGGCGCCAGAACGTGTCGTCATCCCACCCGTTGCCGCCCCACCGAACACTGATCATCGGGAACCGTTCGAGCGTGATGCGCAGGGTCTGCTGCACCAATGCACGCTTCGTGACCTTCTCGGCGTACTCGCGAGCGGTCGTGATGTAACCCTCGACCAACGACTGCAACGGATACTGCGCAGGGGAGTCGTTGTCGGCGTCCCACCTCAAATGATCCATCACCTCGGCGATCGTGACTGGCTCGAAAGGCGGCGGTGTGACAACGGTGATCTTCATCGCAATGCCTCTTGGAGCGTCATCATCGGGAAGCAGGTAATCGCGGAGTTAGGGGTACAGTTTACTATTTCCGCACCGTGGCCCATCAGCCCCGGGAACCTGCTGACCCAGACACAGTACGAGTTCGGGTCGGTATTGCGCAGTGGCGGCTTGTGCTTGCCGAACCAGTGTCCGTTGCCGCCCATGTCGAACCCCAGCAGCACGATGCGCTTCGCGCCGGCCTGGATCGCGACGTGCACAGCCTGATAGCCGGAGTTGCCACCTGTGCGGATCATCTTCGGGTCTGGATCGTAGCCCTCGACCCCCGACTGCCGCAGCCAGTTCACCGCTTTGTAGACCGTGGACTCGTGGCACGAGACCTTCAGACCCTTGAAGTTCAGAGCCTCTTGCGCGTGCACGTTCCACCACGTCGAGTCCGCCGCGTACAGCATGTCGGCCCACGGAGCCAGCCGGTAGTTGTCGTTGATCGCGATCGTCGCAATCCCCGAGTCGAGCACCTCGTCGGCGATTGCCTTCGACATGGACGGACCAGTCGCCATGACCGCGACCGTCTCGCCGCGCCACATCTTCGGGACTGACCAGCGGGTTGCCATGATCAGATCGGAAGGTCCGTGACCAAGTGCCGCTCGGCCCGCCACAGGTCGGCGCCTGGTGCGGACATGTAGCGCGGGAACGCAGGTATTCCTGCCGTCCAGTGCGCGATCTTCGCCCCTTCGAGCGGTTGGCCCTCATCCACGATCCGATTCCATTCGTTCGGTAGCGAACCGATGTGATGGTCGTACATGTGCTCGAAGGTCAACATCTCGATCGGCTTGCGGGTCGCGAGGTATTCGGGCGTGCAGTGGCGCCATGCGTCGTGACCGCACGAAAAACTCATCACGCTCGCCCAGTTCTTTCGAGCGTAGTCCCGGTTCGGGCACTCCATCGACGTGCCGACGTACTTCGTCGTGTTCATCGTGATGTAGTCGTGCTTGACCACCTGCACAGCGTACCGATCGTCGAACAGCGCGTCGAGTTCGGCAACGTCGGCGAGACAGATCATGTCCGCGGCATCGAAGAAGATTGCTCTGCCCTTGAACCCCATCATGTAGGGCACGAGGAATCGACTCATGGTGAACTCATTCGACCCTTGGGGCAAGCCGCACGCGTCGAGCCTGTGGATCGCGACGTGGGCGCTCGTGCGTCGGAGCAGACTGCTGATGAACACGTGAAACCCGATCGACTCCCGTTGGTCGTAGCCCAAGAAGCAGTGGATCATGGTTTTCTCGCTTCGAGTCGAAAATCTCTGACGATGCGACCTGCGGTGTGAAATTCCGTGTCAAGTTCGGTCGGTTCTACAAACCCAACTTTCACAACCAACGGTGCGAGCGTGGAGAACGTCCACCCTGTCTTGTGCATCATGTACGGGTCTTTCATTCGATCGTCACCGTAGCAGCCCCAAAGACCAAGTTGATCGGGGTGCTTCCCCTTCACACCTTCGACAATGTTCCGGCAGCATTTGATCAGATCCGGCATCTCCAATGCCAGCAATCCGCCCGTCTTGAGTAGTCGAAACCACTCACGTAACAGTCCTTCCGCTTCCCACCGATGCACATGTTCGACGAGGTGGACCGCAAGCACTTCTTCACACGACCCATCCGGCAGCGGAATCTTGTCAGCCGGCGCGATGATGTCTGCACCAGGGCGCTTCACGATATCGACCCCGGTATACCCTCTGAGAATGCGCCCTCCAGCCCCTACGTTCAATCGCACAGCATTCTCCAGATGTGTTGCCAAGCCAACGCGGCCTCAGCAGGCTTGTAATTCCACCAGCTTAACTTGTTCAAGAACTCTCGCCGCTGCTCGACCGTGGGTCGTGGTCCGTGACGATACAACGCATAGGCCGCGCCGCCTTCGCACTCGACTGGCACCCCGACCTGGCACGCATTGACCGCGACATTGCTGTAGCGGCACACGACCAGCGAACACCCCTGTAGCGCGTCCTCGATCTCCATGCCGTGCCGCAGGGGCAGCCCGCAGATACGCGTCGGAACGCGCCCCTTGGGTCGCCACACGATGTCCCGGCCCGGGAACCGGCGACGCAGTTCGGCAAGTTTATTGCGTTCCCATTCGAGGTGGGTTTGGCCGAGCATTACCGCGCTTTTGGTGCCGTTGCCGATGAGAATGATCGGACCATGTGGGTCCACCAGTTCGGACAGAACGATCTCACGCCGAGCCTCGGTTGGCGACGCTGCGATCTGTTCCGGTGTCGGGTGGAATGTCGTGATCCCAACACGCATGTCATCGTCTTCACGCCCCCAATAACCCATGTCAAACATGACGACCTTGCGGCCCTCGCGCTGGTGTGCACGAACCGCAGCTTGGCGCTTCTGTTCGCCTGCCCCGTAGACCATCAACACATCGCATTTGCCGAAGTACGAAGTTGTCTTCATGACACTGCCGGGTGCCGTGTCAAGCATGGCCTGAAGCATGTTCCTGCCGCGTTCGCCCATCGGCGTGTCCATCAGGATCTCAACATCGGGCTGCACGCAGCACCTCCAGCGTTTCGTTCGCTGCTTCTTCGATGGTGCGCTCCGCAGCACGAAACTGCAAGGCCACATCCCTGCGCACCTGTTGATCGGCAAGCGAGTCAAGTGCCGACGCGAGATCGTGGCGATTGCTGATGAACCGCTCTGCGCCGGTTGCCGTCTCGGTGTAGCCGCACTCACGCATCCCTATGAACGGAGTTCCTGTCGCGTGAGCATTCGCCAACTTCACATTACTCTTGAAGTTCTGCTGCGCGTATCCATCCCAACGCTTTCCGCGCACCGCGAGCACAACATCCACATCGGCCAACCGTGGTGGGTTGACCATGAACGCAGCACCAATGCGCTTGCACTCGGCAGCAATGACCGGCGCCCACTCCTGCACATAGTTGGGTTCACCTTCGTAACCGACCGTCAAAATCCGTTCACGAATCGGGTTGATCGGTTGGAACGGGCGGGCATGGTGATACACGACCTTGCCGCGTCCGCCTGCGTCTTCACGCATACGTTGGTTCGGCCAGATCACTGCTGTCGGGTTGAGCCGCTCGACGTGTTCCTTGACCCACGCTTTCGCCTGCTCGGGATACCACGAGCCGCATTCAGGTTGAGGGAACGCATCGAGGATGTCGTAGACCCACGGGCGCTTTGCCTTGCGCAGTGCGGTGAGTAGTTGCAGTGGGACTCGTTTGACCACGAGCACGACATCGGCGGCTTGCATTTCCTCGATCGTCGCCATCTGGCAGACATGCGCGTTGAGCACTGCGCCAATCTGGACTGCTCTAATTTGCCAGCTCCCCGCGCCGCCACGTCCTGTGATGCAAATCTTCATGCCTGCTCCAGTCAGAGAAGTCGCCGAATCGCCTCGCCCGTCTCAATCTCCGTGAGCCGCCATTGCGCCCACGCGATCCGTCTGAACATCGCCAGCCGGCCCTCATCGGTATTGTCCTGCTTCGCGATCCACTCGGGGTACTCAGACACGACAGGGATGCCCATCATGAGTGCTTTGACCGCGGCACCACTGCCCCACGTGACGACCTTGCCAGCCTTGCTCAGATCCGTCTCCAATGGCACCGCGACATCCTTGCCCGGGTGCAGTCGGATGCGAGCCTTGTGGCGCTTCGCAGCATCCGTGATCCAGCGGGGCGGCATGGCAATGCTCGTCGGCCCGATACCACGCTGCGCGAGCAGCACCGTCTCACCGGACGTGCGCCACGGAGCGAGCACCACACCGAGCGAATCCCATCGCTCCGGCCCGCCGACAGGGAAGCACCCTGCGGTGTTGTGCTTGTTGATCGCCAGCGTGCGCCACTTCTCGCCGCAGAAGTCGTTGCCCCACGATGCGTTCTCCGCGACCAAGACCCGCGAGTACCGCTGCGTGATCCTGCGCACCTCGGGCGGTAGGTTCCAAGTCACCAGGATGTCGCGGGGGCCTGGCTCAAGGCTCAGGGTCTCTTTTACCTCATACCCACAGGCACGCAAACCATCGGTGAATGCGTCATGGAGCTTGCCGCTACCATGACGCAGGTTCAGGTACGCGATCATCGCTCAACGACGATGGTTTCCACCTTGCTTGCGGGGCACGCTCAGGGTCGTGCGCTGCGGGGTAGGTGCAGCGACCGGGGAAGGTGCAGCGGCGGGAGCGGGCGGCGGGGCGGCAGGGGGGTCTGCGGACGCCACAGGGTCTGAAACGGTATCGAACAGGGGATCGGGTGCATCAGGTGCCGGCGCAACCGCCACGGGCGCAGGAACTGGTGCTGACGCGCCCACGTCGCTGTCGAGCACTTCAATCGCCGATCGCCGCATCCATCGAGCCGCGCTGCCGTCGCTCATGGTGACGACATCGCCCTTCTTCCAACCATCGCCGCCTTCACGCTCGGGTACGGTATTGCGAATGAACTTGACCTTTTTCATCTCGTCTCCTAAAGGAAAAACGGGGTGAGGTACTGCTACCCCACCCCGAACCACTTCACCACCAGAGATCAGGGGATCAGACGGTCACGATCTCGTCGACAGTCGTGGCGTCATTGTCGCTGGCCGGCGCGTAGCGCGGGTCAAACCCGAGCACGATGGCGCCAGCGTCGCAGTCGGCCACAGCCGTGGTCATCGCCAGGCGGAAGTGCGTGTACAGCGTCGAGCCGGCCAGCAGATCCGTGTTGAAGTTGATCACGGCTTGCTTGTCGGCATCGGTGCCGGCTTGCGTGAGCGCCGTGATCGCGGCACCGGGGATGTCCAGCGCGCCGCCGCCCGAGCCATCCGTGTACGCGATGAGTTTCGCGTTCAAGGTGGCACTGGAGCCGAGCGTACCGGCCATGACGATCGCCATGAAGCGGCGGAAATTCTTCATCGGGATGTACCCGGTGTAGTACGTGTTCGCGGTGTAGACATCGGGGTCGATTGCACCGACGACGGCCGCTTGTTCAGCAGGGGTCTTGTTCACGATTGATTCCTTTCAGATTGAATGTCGAGGACCGGGCCGATCAGTCAAGACCAACCCAGGTCGTCATGCTCAGGAACGCGCGCCGAGCGTGATGAACGGACTGCGCGACAGACCGTTCAGGCGGGTGATCGCGGTGTTCCACCACGGTTGCCCACCGACACGCAGAACGAAGCGGAACGCACTCACGTCGTAGTCGAAGAACAGATGGATCGACACGTCCTGACGGATACCGCCCGCCTTGACCACCGACATGTACTGCTTCAGGTCGACGAACGAGATGTCGCCCACGTCACCCAGAGCCGCTGCCGCTTCAGTCGAGATGACCGGACGGCCCATCAGGGTGCCGTAGGGCTGCCCAGACAGACCACCAGGCGGCAGATACACCGGAACCGCGGTGCCGGTGCCCGGGAAGGACATCGACATCAGTTGCGGTTCCACGTCGCCATTGATCAGCCACACCGCGCTGCGCTTCGAGCTGTCGACCATGCGGGTGTACATGTTGACGATGTTCTCGAACCGCACGGTGTCCGCGGCCTGGCCCGATTCCGGCGTCACGGTCACGAGTGCACCGCTTTGCAGGAAACCGAGGGGTTGGCCGACGCCGGTCCCGTTCAGGATCGCGTTGTTGACCTTGAAGTCGATCTTTTCCGGCGCCTTTCCGTTGACGTAACTCGCCATCGCGGGCGCGTCCTGCAGCAGTTCGTCGGTCATCGGCACGAGAGCGATGATCTTGTTCGCCTTCACGGTCTTCTCGGTCAGCGCAGGCTTGCTCTGCATCTTCTGGCCGGCTTCGCTTTCCCAGTACGCCTGGATGCCACCGCTGGTCTGCCACGGGGTCGTCTCGTCGGTCGGCACGGTGATGCTGTTGGACGAGGTGGTCATCTGATCGGTACGACCGAGCAACGAGTCTTCACCCATGACCCGCTTGACGATCTCGGTGCGGAAGTCGGGCGGCACCGCGAAGCCACCGTCAGCTCCCACATCCTCGGACCCGTAGGTCGTCGGAGCATTGGCGATCAGGCGGGGGTCGACGATCGCGTTGCGCGGGTTCGATCCCTTCAGCACGGCAGCGAAATACTCGCCGGCCGAACGGAAACCCCACTTGCCAGTGTCCTGACTGCGCGGCTGCGCGGGCACGGATGCTCGCGGCTGGCGCGCGGCCTGCGCACGGGTCGTCGGATCGCCGCTGTTCTGCGGCGGATCGACTTCGGCCTGCGTCGGAGGCTTGGTCTTGACGCCGGCCGACGCAGACATGCGAGCATTGATCTCGATCTGCTTCTCGCGGCGCGCGATGTCGGCCTCGGTCGTCTCGAACGTGGCGAACAGGTTTTCCAGTTCACGGGTCTCGTCGTCGGTCAGCGGACGCTTCTCGGCGTCGGCGCGGGCCTGGACGTTGTTCATCTGGTCACGCAGATCCAGTAGGTTGTTCTGCAGGTTCTCGATCGTGTCGGCGGCAACGTCGGCACGGACGTAGGCTTGGGCGGACAGGCCGAACATTGCCGCGACTGCGGCAGCGGTGACGGCCAGATACATGGTGCGCTTCATGATTTTCCCTTCGGTAGAAGCGTTGAACGAATACTGCACTAGGCAGCGAAGATTCGCGGTTCGGCTGGCCGTTACGCGAGTACGCCGGCTGGCCGGCGATTCAGTTTGCTCACTCGCGCATTCACCTTTGCGAGCAAGACGTTGGAGGAAAGAGCCTGCCGGCGAAGTTGATCCGGCACTTTGTTGAATTTTGCCAGAAGCGGAAACTCGGCTTTCACAGCCTTCTCGCCGGTCTTCATGGTCGCGAAACCTCGGGACACTGCTTCGTCAGCGTTCATCCATGTCTCTTGCTGCATCCAGTCGCGAATATCCGATTCTTTGCATCCGGTTCGATCGACGTAGGTCGAGATCAGCGTGCCGTCGATCTTGTCCAAACTGTCGGCCGTCTTGCGCATGTCCTCGACGTTGCCAACCGAGATACCCCATGCCCTGTGAATCATCCACGTCGAATTGGCTGCGGTGCGGCGCTCGTCACCAGCCATCGCAATGATGCTGGCGATACTCGCGGCGATGCCATCGACGTGCACCGTCTTCCGGCCACCCCAACGCATGAGTTGGTTGTAGATGGCAACACCCTCGAACACGCTGCCACCCGGCGAGTTGATGTAGATGTCCAACGCCGAGTTCGGCTTGAACTCCTTCAGCGCATCGGAGATCGACTTCGCAGTGATGCCGTCGCCGAAGTAGTCCTGCCCGATCGCGTCGTAGATGTAGAGTTCCGACTTCTCGGCTTTTGCAAAGAATTGCACCATTTTACTTTCCTTTCAGTGCCGCACGAGCAGCGATACTTGGTTCACATCCATCGACGACGAGAATCGCCCACTCCTGCGCGGCTGCGAGTTGGTTTGCGTTGAGAACTCGACCCATTCTGCCAACGACTTCGGCACCATACTTCTTCGCATCTGCGCATGCCTGCGCTTTGGCGTCTGGTTTCTTCGCGGTCTCAAGGCTCAGTTCTCGGTTGTCGCGCCGACGAACAATCTGCTCGTACACCGATTCGAGCCACGCCTGCATCGTTTCGTCAGGTTCCTCTGGGTCATCCTCTGGGTCATCCTCTGGGTCAGGCGGGTCTGCGGCTGGCGCAGCACCGGCAGGTTTCGTGTACGCCATGCCCACGTCTTCGAGCCGGATCATCGCGCCCTGCACGATGCGAATATCGCCGTCCTTGCCGATCGTGTTCTCGCCGAGTTTGCGCAGGATGTCGTTCGCACTGAACACACCCATGCTGCGGCCGATCTGGTACGCCTCCAAACGCGATTTGTAGTCGCCCTGTTCCGCCCAGTCCATGTCGATCTCGATGAACTTGCGCGGCCCGCGGTACGGGATCAGTTTGTAGTCGGACTCCTGTTCGACCTCCTTGGCCCACGGCCGCAGAGTATCTCGCGTGAACTCCAGACCCTGGTGTTCAATGTTGTTGTTCGTCGAGTTCTGAAGAAACGCAATCTTGTGTGGAGGTACGTGGTAGAAGGCGCAGATGTCGGCCTTCGACATGTCCTTCGCTTCGACGATCTGCGCCTTGTCGGCGTCGGTCCCGATCTGCTTCACGTCCCACTCGCCACCATCGAGGATTGCCGTCGTGAATGCCTTGCCAGCGCCCTTGTGACGCTTCTCCATCGACTCCTTCAGGCGATCGTAGTGCTCGTCGTCCAGTTTCGCGTTCTTGTACATCAGGACCGTGCCGAGCTGCGCACTGTTCCCGAAGTAGGCTGACGTGAACGCGTCCATCGCGACGGCTTGCGAGATTGTCTTGATGGCACGGTTGAGCGTGTCGTCGCCCATGAACCCGGTGAGCCCCGGCCCACGGATATGGAACACCTCGTCCGGTGTCAGGTCGACGAACGCACCCAGGTCAGAGTGCGTGACTCGGTAGATCAACTCGTTGGTCTGCGTGTCGCGCCGCACCTCGACACGATCGGGCAGGATGGGCCACAGGCCCACGATCCGGCCCGCCATGTCGCGCTCGATCTCGGCGATGCCGTTCCCGTAGCCGACTGCAGCGATCATCATCGCGCGCTTCGCGGATTGCGCGGTCGCCTCGGGATTCCAGCGCGTGTTCAGGATGTACTGCAGGTTGTCTTCCGGCAGATCCTGCTTGTTCGCGATGTTGCGCACGCCACCGTACACGTTCCAGTCACTCGACGCGAGTGCTGAAGCGATCACGTCGATACACGCCCACACCGCGGCGACTTGCATCGCCGAATCGTGCGTGACGCGAACCCCCGCAGTGTTGACCCCGAAAAACCGCAGTATCCCGCGGTCGGCGTCGTTCCTCTGCGTGCGAATGGCGGCAGAGAACCGATTGAGTAGGTGTTTCAGAGCCATCGGAGTCCAGGATCTTGAATTGCCGCTTTCGGGTTCAGCGCCAGCAGAGTCACCGCGTTGAACAACGCCATCAATGGGTCGATCTTGGCAGTTCCCGAGGATTGCTTCGTGATGCTCACGGCATTCCCATGCTGCTCGACCTTGGCGTTGCCAACACACCAGTTCATCATGCGCTGCCCCCCATGAATGAGCGTTCCTTCGGCTAGTTTCCGTTCGGTGGTCTTGATCGCACCGACCATCTTCCAGCCCTGCGAGATACCTTGAATCTTTGCTTCTTCAATCCCTGCCGCGATCAAGGCGTCGAGTATTCCGCCCAAGCCGTGAGGATCGACCCCGACTGAATCAAGTTTACCACTCGCGTTTACGCGGGAAATGATGTCTGCAACCTCGATAACGTCCTGCCCGATTTTCTCGACGAACGTCAGATCCCGGTCCTGACGAAAGTCCTCAAACCGCGGTGCTTCGCTCTTGCGACGCTTGAGCACGGACGGATGAGCCCACGCATGAGTCCACGCGATCCACTCGGACGTCTTCTTGTCGCGACCGGCCAGCGCCAACCCGAGCAAGTCGTCGAGTCCGCCACCGTCGATGCCGGCGCACACCACCTCGCAGCGCCGGATCAGTTCGTCCATCGTGATGTCGGGTCGGCCTTGCTGCTCCCAATACTCTGCACCGGGCCACATGTTCGCGCGGAGATTCATGCCGATCTCCACGTTCAGATGCTTCGCGAGCAAACCTTGGTAGGTGTCTTCACCCTTCTCGCCGTTCGCGGCTTGCTTGAACTTGTTCTCGATGAACTCGACGCCGACGCTGGCACCCAGGTTCGGGTTCGTGACGTAGAAGTTCTCCGGCTTGAGGTACGCCTTCTGCTGCAGCATGCGCTCCGGGAACTCGAAGATCATCGGCAGGAACGTGCGGTCCACGATCTTCCCGTCACGCACATCACGTGCGTAGTCCAACTTCTGCTTGAATACGCCAGCCGGGGGCTCGTCACTCTGCGTGGTCAAATAGATCACGAAGCCTTCAGGTCGCGACGCCAGCCCGCCTGTTGCTTCGAGCAGCATGTTCTCGGCATTGGCTCGCTTGCCGAACATCCACAGTTCGTCAATCAGCACGCCGGTCGCCTTCTTGCCGCCCACAGCCTCGCTGTCTGCCGCGATGACCTTCAACGTCGCTCCGGTGATCTTGTGCGTGATCGTTCTGATGTGACTTTGCACGTGCAGCAACTTGCGAAGTTCGTCATCTTCTCGTACCATGTCCTGAGCAGGCTTGAACGAGTTGTTCGCCACCTCGACGGTTGGCGCGACGATCAGGAACTCGGCAGAGTGCCGCCAGTTGCGAAGAAGCGCGGTGAGCATGATGCCGGCACCGCTCGAAGACTTGGAGTTCTTCTTCGAGATGAGCAAGAAGAACTCGGTGATGAGCCTTCTGCCGCTGTCTGCGTCATACGCACCAAAGATCGAAGTAACGAAGTCGTTGATCCACTGACGCGATGTTTCACCCAAGGTTGGTTTCCCGTACACGTCGGCCAAGCGCAGCGCATGGAACATGTCGAGTGCCGCGGCAGCCTCGTTCGGGAACAGCGGGGGATGGGGAAGCAGAGATCGCTTCTCGACGATTCGTTCTTCCCAGTCAACGCAGTCGGTGCGCCACAACATTGCAGTTCCAATCGGTTTGGTTTACATTGCTCAACAGATGGACGTGGGAAGAAAGCGCATCGTGCGGTAGATGGCTTGCGCCGCAGAGCCTGTGCACACAGGTCGATCCGAACTGAACGTCGCATCTTTCGATACGCAAGCAATTCGGTGGCCCTGCCGGCTGATCATCGGCATCCATTTATGTACGAAGCCCGTCCCCCACGGGGGACGGGACACCCTTCGCACCTGATGTAAGGCGTCAGCGCCGCCCGCCTCAGATCTGTACTCTCCTTCATCGCAGGCCAGATGCAGTTCGCAGGCCGCTCAGGCAGACCGAGCAGAGATCATTCTACACACCATTGGACGACACGAGTTTCGGAGCTGCGCCGAGTCCAAAACGTGTTTTTTGCCCAACGGCTTGCGCTTCATCTTGGTCCTGTTCCTTCTTACCCTTCTCACCGGGTTTGGCGTACAGCATGTCGGCCAACTTCATTGCCGACTTGATTCGCAAATCAGCGTTGAGCAAAACATTCTTTTGGACTGCCTTTAGAAATTCCAGCGGATCGTCTGGACCACTCGGAAAAATTTCCTCAAGAGCAGCGCGGCGTTCCTCCAGCAACGCTTGTCGTTCAACCGCAGATAGCGGACGGTCGATGCTGGTTGTCGGTACGGTCTTCATGTCTTTGACGACATCTCCCGCTATCGGTTTGGCACGTGTTTGCGCGGTCTTGGTTGCTTGAATCTGGCTGTTGACGACTGCCAGTTCGTTGGTCAACTCTGCCAGTGGTTTGTGCTTTCGACCTGAGTTCGGGCGAGCGCCGCCACTCCGTCCTTTTACGCCAGCCATAGAAGTCTCCTATTGCAAAGATGGATCGCAGTGTATCACCGATTTGAAAAGAGTATGTAGGCGATATTATCTGCAAATGGGA
>OFRC01000014.1_pt1 | contig 59346 bp, 91 predicted proteins | sample 1543051 | NCBI WGS metagenome assembly OFRC01 (sample SAMN07774231, study PRJEB24372) | wastewater metagenome
TTTTTTGTATTCTTTCTGTATAGGGCCCGCGATCCTTGTTTTAGGGTGTGAAACAAGGTCGCGCACATGTTTCACGTGCAACGTTGGGTGGTGTTTCACACACGGGGCTTGATGATTGGAAAATGGCAAGGTAAGGACGAAAGGCGAGGTAAGGCATGAAATGGGTACTTTGGGCAGCGTTGCTCTGTGGATGCGCAACGGTGCGGACGGCGGAAGTGGATGGGGAAACCATCGAATACAAACCCAAACCAGGCGAAAGCGACGATATGGCGCTTATGCGGGCGGTGCGGGAACGGGACGAAGCCGCTGAGCAGCAGGCGGCTAAGGACCGGCTCGCCGCACAGAGCCGCGAGCAGGCCCGCAGGCGCCAAATCCAGGCGGCTTGGGAACAGGGATGGCAGCAAGGGGACCCCTTGGACTATCAGGGCAAGCACGGGCTGTATAAGACCGCCGAGGCGGGTTTGATTGCGTTTGAGGATAAAGTCGAATGGCTGAGCAACGAGTTTGCCCGAAACAACTACAGCGACCACGCCATGGAAGTCTGGCATCGGCGCATGGACAAACTCAAAGAGGCGTATATCGAAGACAAGGGGCGCTCGTTTGCCTTTCAAGATGACCTAGGGGATCCCGATGAGCTGGCATGGTGCCTGGCGCAAAAGGATGTCGATTTGCGGTATGACCCGCGCGTGCTGCAGGCGGTAGCCGAAGGCGAGCAAACGAGCTACGCGGTGAGCTGTACGATTCGCAGCGACGGGCTGCGGCAATGCCGGCGGATTACGCGTGGCGTGGTCATCTCGGACGAACCGAAACTAAAATGTTCCAAGTACAGCCTGCAGGTGGTCAATCGCTACCGAGGGGCGCCCTTCTTTATCGACCGGTCGGCTGCGCGGGCCAGCGGGCCGGCGCCGGGAACCTTCGGGGCGTACCATGGCCAATAAGCTGATGCATGGCGGGTTAGAGTTTAACTTTGGCGAGGGTGGCATGATCGATGAAGGGCTACAGTGGGCGCGGTCCAAGCTTGCGGTGATCGATGTGGTCACCACGGGCATGGACCCAAAGCAAAACCGGATTTGTAGCTTGACCATGGTTCTGATCGACGATGGGCACATTCACAGCCCGCGCGGGTTTCACGTCGAACAACGCCAATACTCTTCGGCGTTTCAATACACCGGCATTCCGTTTGACGATCAGCAGTTTCTAACGTTTCCGCAGGTGCTATCGCACATTCTGCCCGTGCTTCACGACCGGATCCCGGTGGCCTACGATGCGAGGCGCGCACGGCGGTTTATTACGGCCGAGTTTCGGCGCGTGTTTGCAGGTCTTTCCAAATACGACTTGGATTTGATTGCCGCAGCGTCGCCCCCCACCTTTCACGAATCGGCGGTGTGGATCGATCCGTTTGTCTGGACGCGCAAGCTCGTGCGCGATCAGTGGCAACCCTCCCCCATTGCCGAATGCAAACGGCAGCACATCTACATGGAACCGGGCCATGTAAGCACCACGGCGGTCATTGCCGCAGCGCGGGTGCTGATGTCCTTGCAAGACCGCATGCCGGTCACGTACGGGCAGCTCGTGCGCGAACAAGGGCAACTGACGGTCCGGTTTGAGGCGATGATCGCCGCGCAGCACAGTCAAATGCGGCATCGGGAATAGCTTGCAATGGTGTGCCACGTGAAAAAACAGGGACCTAGGTTTGCCATAGGGCTCGATCGCACGGAGTGATAAGATCCCCCTTTTGCACCACGAGGCACACCATGAAAAAAAACATTATCCAGATTACCAACAGCGAGCGGCAGACGTTTCTAAGCTGCCGGCAGCGCCATTCGTTCAAGTACGTGCAGCGCTTGCGAACGGTGCACGAATCGTCAGCGCTCAAAGTCGGCAAACTGGTGCACTACGGCGTGGAAACGGCGCTGCATATGTTTCGCGACGGCGACGGATCCATGTCGCTCGACGCCCTTGCGCAAGCAGCCCACACGTTTATGGATGCCCAGGTGCACGAAGGCGCAGATGTGGATTCTTTCCAAGAGTGGCAGAAGGATCAAGAGATCGGCAAATTTATGGTGAGCGAATACATCCACAATCACCTGGCAACCGTCGACAAAAAAGATTTGTGGGCGATTGAATGGGGGTTTGATGTGCAGCTGCCCATTGCCGAGCTGCGTGGTCAAGGGGCCATGTACGCAGGCAAAGTCGATTCGATATGGAAACATGGCGACCAATGGATTTTGGAAGAGCTTAAGACCACAGCCATGGACGTAGGCCAATGGGTGGAGCGTTTGGAGTTAGACACGCAAACGCGCGGGTACGCCTATGCACTGCACACGCAAGAAAAAGTACCGTACGAAAACATGATGGTGCGCTGGGTGATTTTAAAGAAAACCATGCCAAAGCCGCCCCTTGTGTTGAAAAACGGCACGGTCAGCACGGACAAGCGACAAAACACCACGCAACCCATGTACCTAGCGGCGCTGGTCGAGCAAGAGGGTAGGGGGCTGCCGATCAAAGAAGCCCAGCGGCAAGTGGTGGAGCATTTTCCAAAGCGCGCCCAAGTTTTCCATGTGGTCGAGATGCCCATTTTGGATGTATCGCGCTGGGTGGCCGAAGTGCAAAAAGACGCATGGCAAATCATGGAATCGCATTTCCATCCGTACTATGTGCCTGTGCGCAATATGGATCTTTGTACGCGTCCGGGCGGCTATTGCGAATACAAACAGGTTTGCGTGGAATCCGCGTGGGCGGAAGATCACTGGGTAGAGATGGGGCTTTTTCGGCGCGCGGACCACAAACATGAGGAACTAATGGCCCCAGTGCCCGAAGAGCCGATGGATGATCCATAGAAAAATGGCGATCGAAGGGGTGGCCTTAGTTTTGCATAAGGTCTTATTTCTTCTGTTGCTCGATCTACCCGCGCGTTTGGTTTGGGCTGTAATGTTTCTGGTGGCGTGGGGCGCGGTGGTGGTCATGGATCGTCTGCACAAGTGGGTGTTTGACGTTCAGGATGGGTGACTGCAGTGGGTGTGGTTTTTCGGAAAAGGGGGGAGGTACAAAACATGAATTTTGCGATACAAATAGACCCTATGACAGCACACATCATCGAAGCAACAGGGTTTCAAGAAGTTATCAAAGCCAATCAAAAAATCTTGCGAGCGTTTGAGGCGTGGCAAGAAACGGTGCAAAATAGCAAAGAGGTGGTCGAGCATTCCAGACAAATGGAAGAGCTGATGCGCGAACGGTTTCGCGCGGTGGTCGAAGAGCCGGTATCGGTTCAAAACCAGCTAGCAGCCAAAGAGCATCTGCAGCGACTACAAGCCGAATGGCAAACCTTGCAGGAGCTGCAGGCGGGCGCCATCGAACAACGCAAGGAGGCAAGGGAAGCAGTAAAGTTGGCAGCCGATCGGTTTCGGGCAGCCATGAAGGAAGTTCGCCAAATGGAACTTCGCTTCGACTAATCAAGGAAGGCAAAGGCAATGGCAAGGAGCAAAGAAGTGGAAACAATTGATTTTGTGTACGGCAAGGCAAAGATGAGCAGCGGCGGTCAACTGGTAGTTCCTGCGAGCATTCGCAAAGCAGTGGGCGCCGAAGGGGGGGATAGTTTTTTTGTAATCAAGCAAAGCGATTGCATCGTTCTCAAAAAGATCGAAGCAACACCGGCGGTGGAAATCCGGCGATTGCTTACGAGCGCAGCGCGGGCGGTGACCAAAGCCAAGAACACCAAAGCGGCACTCGACAAGGTCCTAAAAATCCACGAACCAAAGAAAAAGGTAGCCTCTAAAAAGAGGCGCCGGAATGGATGAGCTGCAGCGGCGGCACATTCATATCATGGAATCTATTTTCCAAAGGCATGCCTTTCGAATCGCGACTGTGCAGCCTTTGGAAAATAGATTTGCAAATCCGTTTGACACGCAAGCGTTGCGGTATCGCATCGTCGAAGAGCGTCCACCGATCGTATTGAATATCGAGATTCTATCGGGACTGATTCCGTCGTGGACAGAGATGCTGCTTCATATGATTCAGGAAGCGCAACGGGCCGATTTCATTCCGGCGGTGGCGCTTCTTACGTCGATTTACAAAGAGGTAGTCGAGCATCAAGGCTCATCGGTGCGGATTCGGCAGCCATGAGCCGCGCGCACGCGTGGATTGTGGTGGCGTGGTTTTTGGTGCTTTGCGCGGTGGCGCTCTACGAGCGCTTGGAGCGGCAGAAAAAAACGCGCGCGCAATCTACAGCCGAGCATAGCTCGCTAGAAGGGTGCTTGTGATATGGGGCCAGTCGAATGGACGGCGTGCGTTGCAACGGGTATGGCTGCGGTGTGCGCTGCGATGGATTGCGTTGCTACGCGTAGCGCGCCCATCGCGCGCGCTACCGTACAAGGATGGAATATGAAAAAAACAATGGATATGGATCAGGTTCTAAAGGACGCGGGCAGCAGGATACCCAAGGAATATTTTTATGTTCTCATGGTGCTCGATCCAAGGGATGCCGAGTTTGCGGTGCTCGCCAACATGCACGATCAAGATGTCTTTCGGTTTGTACAAAGCACCCTGGACGTGTTGAAAGCCCAGCCGTCGGAAGAGCCCGAAGAGGCGAAAGCAGACGTTACACGCGAGATTGATGTGGGCTCAGAAGAGAACGAATGATGCAGGATGTGGACTGGGATGCCGTGTTCTGGCTGGCGCTTGATGTCTTTGCGCGTCTTGTTTGGTTTGCTTTGAAAGTGCTCCTAGTGATTGGGTTAATTAAGCTCTTCGTCTAACGCGCAGCGCGGCTCTGCCGCAAAAACATTCCATCACGCTTGACACGCGCGGCCACTTCGTTGGAGAAGGTGGGTATCGAGCTGTGAACCCATCGCGGCTTCCTTGACCCTACGCGTCGCCAAGGGATGGTTGCGCGCGGAAAGTAGGCATCTATGAAATTGGATATTTTTGTTAGCACTGCAGAAGTAAACGACATCACCACGGTGATTGAATTGGCGCTACGTCGGTACGCCGAAAAGCAAGAACGTTTTTTTGTAGTCGAGCATCCGCTGCCGGATGGAAATATCGATCGATATTCGGCCTGGATCGTCAAGCCCACGGCGCAAGTCAAAGGGTGCCCCATGCGCATTCAAATATCGCTCACAAGAAAAGAGCAACGCCTTGAAAAAACGAATCCCGAATCCGGCTTGTGGAAGGTGATTGCACGTTGACTCACGGCATAAATCGCTGTACATATCTTGCTCGGAAAGGCAAGGTAAGCACATGCGAAGAATCGATAACACCGAGTCCGACAAATGGCTCAAGGTGGCGATTACGGGAGGGACCGGCACGGGTAAAACGTGGTTCGGGGCCAGCGGACCAAAACCGTTGATCCTGCTCAGCGAATACCAAGGCAAAGCGTCCATTGACTCGTATCTCGCCACGTACCCAAAACGCAACCGGCCGGCGGTGCTGTGGATGGAGCACGCGCAGAACTATTGGGACGTGCTTCGGGCGCTCGGACAGCCCAAAGACAAGCCGCTGGAAATCAAGAGCACCATTTTCGAAAACGATCAGCCCGTCGGCGAAGAAACGATCATGACTCTCGACGAATGGCCGGAAACCATCGTGCTGGACAGCTTGACTGATGCGCTCGACCTGGTGCGCCAGAAGCTTTGGAAAACCGCCAAGGTGCCCGTCAACCAATACAACCTGCCCGACGAAACGTTTAGCCATCGTCGGGAGCTGCTGGACCGAGGCGCCAAGTTCATTCGTGCGTTTCGCAACTTGCCTTTTCACGTGGTGTTTTTGTGTTTGATGGAAGAAAAAGACATTTATCGTAACAAGAAAAACATCGGCGTGCGGCAGTCGCCGCTCGTGCCGCACAAAGACCTTGCCGGTGTGATTGCATCCAGCGTCAACGTGTGCGGTTTGTCCTATCGAGGGTGGGGGCAGAATGGGCCGGAGTATGGCATCACTACCGAAGGCATGGAGGGGCAGCCTACCAAGCGTATGGCGCCACTACGGCCCACGGAGGTTTCGGATTTTACGGCATGGGTGGATATGGTTCGCGGTTTCTGGAATGGTCCGCTACCGGAGCCGCCGATACGCAGCGAAGAGCTGGAGGCGGTGCTAATGGAGTCGCCCGAACAAGTGCAACCACCCAAGGCGAAAAAGGAGCAAGCCCATGGCGCGCATCAATCCCAATAATATTAAGACCGATCAGATGTCCTATTCGGAATACGAACCGATCCCGCCTGGCGAGTACCTGATCGCGGCTACGTTTTTCAAGAAGCAAACCACCAAACGCGGCGATGATATGTACCGCGTGGCCTTTGAGGTGGTGGAAGGTCCGTTTAAAGGTCGACGGGTATACAGCAGTTTTTTTATCGATCTCGACGACACGCGCCCGATGGCCATTGCCAAGTGGGCAGCGTTTGCGCAATGCGCAGGCGTGCAAGACGAGTTTGACACGATCAACGAGCAGCAGATTCAACTGCTGTTTATGAACAAAGCCGTCAAAGCTGCGATCAAAAAAGAGCACTACAAAACCGCCGATGGCCGGATTGGCGCGTCCAACGACATCACACGGTTTCTAAAAGAGTTTACACCGGGCGAGCTTGCGACCAAGGACCGCTACGATGCAGCCGCCCGCAGCATGCCGCGCAGCAATGGGTTTTCGCGTCCCGCCCAATCGCACGCGCCGCATCCGTCTCATTCGGGCCATTCTGGGCACGGCAGCCCGTCGCACATGCCCATTGATGACTCCCCTTTTCCACAGGATGATGATATTCCTTTTTGAGTGCGAAAACTCATTGAGCGAACGGTTCGAAAAAACGACATCGAGAGCGTAGCGTCCATCCCGCGCGGGGTGCCGTTCGCTGCGATTGATCCCGGCAACCACGGGGCCGGAATAGTGTTTGATCAGCAAGGCAAGGTGAAAAAAGTGCTGCCATTTGTAGCGGGCGATTATTCGCATTTTGAGTTTGCGCAAGCATGCGTACGGGAAGGCGTGCGGCTTTTGGTGATCGAAGATCAGTACCTGGGCAAAAGCTTTTCATCAAGCTCGACGCTGGGCAAAAGCGCAGGCAACGTCGGCGGCCATCTGGCGGCGCTGTGGCTACAGCAATCCGACATGAATCCGGTCTATCGCGTGTGGGTGCATCCCACTACGTGGGCTTCGGCGGTGTTTCAATGCGCACCGAACACCAAACGCATTATGCGGCAGCGCTACGCCAAGCAGCTGGCGGCGAAAAACGCGCGCCTGCAGCAACTATTCAAAACGTTACCGGTCAAAGCACACGACGGAATCGCCGATGCGCACGGGATCGGTTGCTACTGGGATCCAAGTGTCATGCTTCACGCGGCTTGAATCGAAGATCGAAAGGAGAAAGAGAAAATGCCGAAAACGTTGTATGACGTGATGATGTGGGTGCTATTTGTGATCGCCGCGACGCTGGTTTGTCGCATGTTGTTTTTTCCCGTGGCGCATGGGCAGTATAAGCCCGCCACTGGCGCCAAAGCGACCGAAGGGACCAAAGTAGCATGGCTTGTGCCGAGGGATTACGAGCGCAAGGATACGCCTTTGGTAATCGTCAAAGTGCACAACGCGATTTCGGAAGCCGAACGAAAGCAGCTGCGCACGGCGCTTTATCTGCGGCTACGGCTTCGCATCGACGGCGAGGGGCAGCCGGTGATGGTGGGTCACTGCCGCTCGGCTAAGGACGGTTGCGAACGGCGCATCGCGCAATACGTCGATTGGCTTTCGGCAGCGGCGCAAAAGCATGGCGTAGACGTGTGGACTACGGCAGCAATGGCGGTGCGCGAGTCGGGTTTGAATCCCGATAGCGTTGGGGCTGCAGGCGAGTTTGGTGTGATGCAGCTTCATCCGAAAAGCCCGTGGGGTAGGGTGGCCAAGGCGCGATGCCGCACGGCCGATTCCTGCACCGAGGTGGTCATGGATGTGGCAACCGAACTGGTGGCCCGCTACCAGCGGCTATGCTCGACACCTAGCAAGGCGCTAGGGGCGTACAACAGCGGAGCGTGCGTTGACAATAGCTACGCGCAGCGTGTACTAAAGGAACGAGAGAAGTTAAAGCAGCTTGCGGATGCGCCATCGATATGAGCCTAGCCCTATACCCACAAACGCAGTGCCCTAGAGGTCTTTTGATCGCAGGCAACCGCACGGATGCGGCGTATCGATGGATGCCCACCACGGCGAGCGTGCCGAGGGTGCAGGTGCAGGGGGCGTTTGGGTCGCCGCCGATGGTGTGGTGGCGTTGGTCTTTGAATAACCACGGAGTGTTAAAATGAAAGTCGGCGAATGGATTCCTTACAAAGTACCAGATGAGCTTGTGTCGTATTTTCGGCCCGACGAAACGGGATGCATTCCGGCACTCGTATGCGGCGTGACCGACGGCAAGGCCAACGCGTGGTTATTCCCAAACGTACCCGGAGCGCCCCCCATGATCAAAATGGGCGTTTTCGAAACGAAGGAAGCGAGTGCAGCAAGCCGCACCGGCGGCATCGTCGTCGACGATGACCGGCTTGTTTCTGCGCAAGACATTGCGAGCCCAGAGCAGCATCGACGTAAAAAAAACAAGTAACCATCGGAATCGATCCTGCATTGCGGTACGATACAGCGCGATGCAGTGCAGTGTCTATAGCGCGGGGGGCGCGTGAATCGTCACGCCATACCCGTGGTCTATTGGCGCGTGTCTCCGCATGTGATGGCGTGGATCGTCGATTGCGCGATTCGGCAAAACCTTCGGCATGTTCGTTTGGTGTCGTGCTTCTACGAACCGGGATCGGGAATGCTCACCGTGTACGTACGGCCGCGCTGGTATTGTTATCTTGGTATCGGTACGATGCATTTTTGGATCTACAAAAATGCGAAAATGATTGTGGATTTGATCAACGACTGTTGGTTGGACATACGGTTGCGTGTACTATGAAAAAGGCGGGAAATTTAGGGATGTTGTTGTGCTCACCATTCAAGAGTTTGATGATCAGGTCCGCTTCATTTGCGATTGGTGCGGCAGCACCCTAACGCAGCCATGGAGCGAGCCGATCGTATTTCCAGCAGGCTGGATGCGCATTCCGATGCAGGAAGGGTGGATTGGTTTCTACGATGCGTGCTCTTCGGCATGCGAACGGGCGCTGGTGGGATTGATCACGCACAAGGGCGTGCTGGTGGATGAAGACGAACCGGAAGACACGCAGGTATTGTTGCGACCGAAGCCGAAAACATTTTTGCAATGGGTGACATCATGGGAGATGCGATGGAAGAGAAAACCGAAGCAGCCGAAGTAACGCAAACGCAGCGCATCGAGGCTACGATGTGGCGGCTCTTGCGTGCGATTTACTTGCGGGTCGAAGCGCGACACTTGCGGCGCGCGCCTTTGGACCTTAGCGACGAAGAGGCCAATGCGGCGCTCGATCCGTGGTTCGCTGCCATGCAATCGGATCTCGAGATTTTGAAAGAATGCATCCGTATGGCGCAAGACAAAGGCACGTCGGATGCGTTTGCACGCATGCACGCATCGCACGTGCAGGAAGTGGACGGCCACGAGCTGCTTGATCAAGTACTGGTCGATCCGTTTATCGAAGAGTCTCCGGGCATGCAGCACCCACGGCACGGATCGCTTTGACGATGGTCGCGCGCAGTGCAGCCTTTTTGGAGTTTGTCCGATCGCAGCCGTGTGTGGGGTGTATGGCGCCCCCACGAAACGATGCGCACCATTGGGGTCCGCGCGGCATGGGCATCAAGACCGAAGACTATCGCACGGTGCCGCTGTGCCGCATGTGCCACCAAACGTTTCATCAACAAGGGCGCGTCGGACCGTTCGATCGGGATCGCACGCGGTTTGAGTTTTTGCGCGCGCAAGTCGATTTGCTCGTGCGATGGAATATCGATCAAGATGGCGCTTGAGCGCGCACGAGTGCATGGTATAAGAGGTGTGTAATGGCAGAGCAAGGTAAGAAAAAGATGGGTACCCTTTGGACTAAGAAACTACGGCCGGGACAGAAGACGGCTGCGGTTTCAAGGCCGAAGGGTGCCCGAAAAACGTATGACACGAAGTTTACCCAAGAGTGCCGCAAACAGATTTTGGATTTGGTGCGCCGCTGTTGTTCGTACGAATCGGCGTGCGCCGAAGCCGGCATAACGTCGGAGACGCTGCGCAACTGGCGCCGTTTAGGCGAAGAGCACCCCACAAGCGCATACGGAAAGTTTACCCAAGAGCTGGCCGAGGCGCGCGCGTATTCGGAAAACCGCCTAGTCGGCACCATCGTGGTGGCATCCAAATTGCACTGGAAAGCAGCCGCGTATTTGCTCACCCATTTGGAGCCCGAACGGTGGGGCAACCGTGTTAAGGTGGAGTCGACATTGACGGTGTCGAGTCCATTTGAAAGCCGATCGGAATCAGAACTTGAATATTATATCGCCCATCGACGATGGCCGGATGAAAGGGTGCTTGGGGATGACCTCGACTCGTAACAAACAAGACATCCCTGGGGATGTGGATCTTACTTCGCTCAATCGCTTCTTAGGCTCGCTAGGCCGAAGGCATGCGCACCTAGAGCGGCGCATTCAGCGGATTGAAAAAGAAGACAACCGCAGCGCTTCCCTAAGCTTTGACGAAGAGGAATTCGAAGCGCTTTCGTGCGCCATCCCAGTGCTGGAACGCTACCGGGCCGAATGCGCCGCTGGGGTCAATGCGATTGAGCTTTTGGTGTTTGCGCTTCCCCTTTTAAAAGGCAAAGAAGCCGAGTCCATTCGAAAGAAAATCGAGCGGCTCTTGCAAGAGGCTAGGACCTAACCCCGATGTACGCAGCTGCGCATGGGCACGCAAGACGAAATCGATAAACGGTTCGATCGGATTTGTGCCCAGTGCGGCTATACGGGAGTGATCCCATCGGGCGTGCACATGGACGTGTGGCGCTCGGTGCGCGAAGAGATCGCGCACGCGCGCCGCTTTGCCGATGCGGGGCGCTGGACGTTATGCGAAGTTCACGTTCGCGCAGCCATGGGAATGATTCATTCACGTGATGCAAAGTTTGGAAGGCGCGCATTTGAAACGTGGAATCCTACAGTCATCCGTGAACGCATTGGGACCACTTTTTCCAAGTTGGCAACTTTTCGTATTCGAGACGATGTTGATCTCGACGAGGTCATGATATATTGGGCGCGGATTGACCAAGCGTTTGCGCGACGGGATGCCGCTGCAGTGGATGTGGCACTTCAAGAATACGAACGAAAGGCACAGCTGTGGCAGCAGAAGATATAGATATCCGGTTTACCGCATCGTGCGATCATTGTGGCTGGTCGCATCGGCATTCGTGCGAAGGGGAGCTGGAAGCGACGGAGCTTGCGCGGCATGCCTTATACGAAGTGCTGGGCGAGATTGCCGAGATGCAAGCGCGCCTAGAGCGGCTAACCGACAACGTACGGCTAGCGCAGCAAAAGCTAGAGCAGAGCAAGCGCATTAGTTATTCGCGCATTCCATCGCGTACCGTTCCGGCAGCGGAAGGGCAGGTAGACGATTACATCGAGGGGGCACGGTTTTCGGGGGCTAGGATTCCAAGAGGCGTGCGGTAAACAAAAGGGGTGCGCGTATGTTGGGCATTGACGAAGCAACATGGAACGTAATCCAGGCGGTATACAATCGCGTAAGCCAAAAGGAAAACGTAACGCAGGAAGAGTTTGTTCAAAAGTGCCTGTGTCGCGGCGCTAAGGTGTGGCACGAGGAATTGCTGGCCCGAAGCGAAGCGGAAAAAAGCGTGCGCGACATCTTCGATCATTGGGTCAAGACGTTTGCCAAGACCCGCGCGCTGTGCACCGAGCATCGCAAGCGCGCGATTCGGGCGAGGCTTCGGGAGGGGTACCGCGCGCAAGACCTCAAAGATGCGATCGTGGGCGCATCGCAAAGCGAGTTTCATATTCAAAACGGGTTTACGGATTTGCAGACCATTTTGCGCAATCCGTCTACGGTCGATCGGCACCTTGCAAGATATCGGGGGGAGATATCGTCGCATCATCCAATGGGCTCGCAAGCGTTTTGTGAAACGCCTTTGCACGCGCTCTTTGATGGTGGCGGTGGTTATCATGAGCAGTAACGGTGCAGGTGGGCCAACGGCCCTAAACTCCATCGTGCAATATGTACTTCAAATCGCTAGCGCGGTGGGACCCGCCGAAGAGCGCACGGAAGCCGCTGAGCAATCGTCCCGCGTCCGGCGCCGGCATCTCTTGGCCAAGATGGATTTGCGGCTCACCGACGGCGAGCGGGAAGCGCTGATCCAAGGTACACTGGAGCCTACGCGCGCGGTGCGAGCGGTGCGCAAGTGGGTGCCTACATCCATCCCTATGCTGATATTGTGCGGGTCTGTGGGAACGGGAAAGACGGTAGCGATTGCCGAAGCGGGGTTATGTTTGGGGGGCGGCTTGTGCTTGTCCCCCTCCCGGCTTTACCGGGAGACGAAACGGGAGGATTCGACCGCAGCGATCCGGTCGCATTTTGTTGCGCTCGACGATCTGGGCGTCGAGCACCTAAACGGCCCGTGGATGGAAGCGTTTCAAGACTGGCTAGATATGCGTAGGGTACTCGGCCGCACGCTGCTAACGACCAACCTCAACCCGCGCGCCCTGCAAATTCGGTACGGGGATCGAGTGTGGGATCGGCTTCGCTCCGATGGCGTGTCCGTCGAGCTGTCGGGCACTTCGATGCGGAAAAATGCCGTATGATGCAGGCGCATTTCACATCCGCCTATGAAATGCATGCCAAGTGGCTGTCGGAAACGTGCACCATTCTGCGCTGGTATGGGGGCATGTTCAAGGGCGACCGGCGGGACTATCCCGGTTATGTGGTCGATATCGACATCAGCGCCACGCGCAACGCACGAGACATGCACTTGCTCTACGATAAACTACATCGCGCGCAGGCCAGCGACGATTTGATCGACGTGCGTTGCGTGTCGTTTCCCGTCGAGGAAATCTTTGTCGCCATGCTGCAGGATTACCAAGCCGTACGCGAGCAGCCCACCGAAGAGCTGAACCGGCACGCGCTTGGGTATCGGTATTTCCTTCCGGCATCGCTCTACAGCATGCGCGTTTGGCTGCGCTGTTTTGGCCAAGGGCTTTCGGGCGAGCCTGCCGAGGGTTAAGCTGTATCGATGCCCGTAGTGATTTCCGAAGCCGAGATACGGCAAGGCACAACCCGCGCCATTGCCGCTGCGCAACTGGCGCTGGAGGTCAAACGCGCGAAAAGCAAGACCGAAGATTTTATCGAGTTTGCCTTTCGGCACGAGCAAGACCCCAACACGCGCTTGCGCAACGCGTGGTTTCATCGCGAGTGGCAAGAGGTCCTACGAAACCACAGGCTAGCGGTGATCATCGCGCCAGTAGAGCACGCCAAGACGCAGCAAATCGCGGTGGCCAAGCCGATCCACATGCTTGGAAACAACCCGAACTTGCGTGGCGCCATTATTAGCAACACGGCCGATCAGGCCGAGAAGATCCTTAGCGCCATACGTAGCCACATCGAAAACAATCCGTTCGTGCACGAGGTGTTTCCGAATCTAAAGCCGTCGAAAAACCCCGAGCACCCTTGGCACCAATCGATGATTACGGTCGAGCGGCAAACGATTGCCAAAGACCCCTCCTTACAAGCTTTGGGTGTATACGGTCCGCTGGTCGGCTCGCGTTTGGATTTTGTCATCCTCGACGATATCTTGGATTTCGAAAACACGCGTACGGCAGCCCAAATCGAAAAACTAGAGCAGTGGTTTGATAGTACCCTGTATACCCGCATCACGGACGGCGGATGCTGCTGGGCGGTAGGCACCCCATGGGACCCGCACGACTTGCTGCATACCCTCGCCAAGCGTCCGGCGTGGTTCAGCCGCACCTATTCGGCGGTGAAAAACCCCGATGCCCATCCCGACCAATGGGAGCCGGTTTGGTTTCGAAAAGAGCGATTGATCGAGACGTACAACAACCTTACGCCGCACAACTTTTCGCGTAAGTACTTGTGCCAGGTCAAATCGAGTGAATCGTCACGCTTTCAAAAGGCGTGGATCGATCGATGCATTGCCAACGGCAAAAACCGAACGCTCTTGGAATACGCGCCGGTATCGCCCAGCGGCAGGCGGTACCCGTGTTTCACTGGGGTGGATCTAGGGGTAGGGCAGAGCGAAGAAAATGATATGACCGTGTTTTTCACCATTGCGCTCGACGAACGAAACCGGCGCGTGGTGGTGGACGTGCAAGCGGGGCGCTGGCAGGCGCCCGAGATCATCAGCCGGATTTACGATGTGCAGCTTCGGTTCAACTCCATCGTGACTGTCGAGTCCAACGGCGCGCAGCGGTTTTTGATCGAGTGGGCGGGACAAAAGGGGCTTTCGATTCGCGCGTTCAACACGGGGGCGAAAAACAAATACGACGAAACGTTTGGCGTCGAATCGATGGCCATTGAGATGCGCTCGGGACAATGGGTGATCCCAAGTGGTCCAACGGGCGAAGACGTGCCGGCGTTGGTCAAGCCGTGGATCCAAGATATGTTGTATTACACACCCAACGCGCACACGGGCGACTACTTGATGGCTTCGTGGTTCGCGCGCGAAACCGCACGAGATACGTTGGCTTCCTTGACGGCCCCCATGGATCCTTTGAGCCGCTAAAATACATAGATAGGCATTGTTAGGTTTTGGCGCTTTTAGTATGATCGCATACGCTATGCGTTTCCCCATACAAATCCCTGTGCAGTCGACTACCACAGGCGCCAACCCTGCCAGCAATCCGGGCGATGTAGACGCGAACTTTTTCGCGCATCTCACCACCAAGCCGTATCCAAGTGGCGAGGCGTTCACGAACAAGATTTTTATTTCGCTGGATGCGCCTACGGCCGAGACGGTGACCGTGGATTTGTGGGCGGTGGATGAGGCTACTTTGCCAGGGCCGGAAGTGGTGGCCACGTCGGCGATTTTGGCGCTGCGAAAGTTTTATCAAGTGGCCAGCGGCGTGCTGATCACGGCCAAGACGCTGCAAGAGCTGTCGCAACGCATCGCGCCGGGCGCAATCCTGTACGTGCGGGTTACGGGCAACACATTGACCGGATCTGGCAAAGTGATCATGGCATGCGGGTCTTAATCGTTGTCGCTTGGCTGGGCGCCGTAGCGGCAGGGGTAGCCACGGCATCCGCAACGGCAGGATGCGCAGGGGCGCAAGGCTCGATCCTGGGCTCGCGTGCGCAAGGCATGCAGGAAGCGCTCAACTCAACCGCTCAAATGATCAATCCCGTGCTGCGGTCGAGCGTGATCGCGTGCGACGGGGCCGAGGGGATGGTGGTGGCGCGGCAGGGAAGCACCAAGGAAGCGGACCTACAAGACATCGCCAAGATTCGCGCAGCCTGCGATCGAGTGTTCGAAGCGTTTGATTTGGTGCGCGCGGCCCACGAGCAGGCGCAAAGTTTTTTGGATATCGTCGCCCACGATCCGAGCGAAGAGAATATTCAAGCCGCATCACAGCTCCTAAAAACGCTGCAGGAAAAGGTGCTAGCGGCACAATCGCTTTGGATGCAAGTTGAGGCGGCCCTTCGAAAGGTAGTCTATGCGGGCGTATAGCGAATTTTTACGCGTGGTGGTGCCTGTGCTTTTGGAGATTGCCGAAGAGCTATTTATGTCATCGGGCGGCAACGTCGAAGTAGCCAAAGAGCAAATCGAAAATCTCAACGCCACAGTCAAATCGCTGCGGGAGGCTCGGGACGAGCAGCTGCGGCAGAAACACGGATAACGCATGGCACAAACGGCGCCACAAGCTTCCATCATCGGGCTGCCATCGGCGGTAGACGCGCAAATCCCCGTGCACGCCATCTCGCTGCGGGAGGTGACCGAGACGCCACGGTTTCACCGTTTGAACCAGCTCGAAAGCTACTACCGATGCACGCAGTACAAAACGCTGCGCTACGATTGGGACGGCAACATCAAAGGCTACGGCGAAGAGGCCGATATCAAGCCGGGCTGGTACGTGCCGATCAAACGTCGCGAGCCCTACGTGCGTTGGGACCTGGCGCGCTCGATTGTTACGCGCTTTACCTCGATGCTGTTCGGCCGGGATCGATGGCCGGAAATCAGCGTCGAAGGCGACGCGGATGCCGAAGACTACCTAAAGGCGTTGGTAGTGGCCACGCAGATCCAATCGCGCATGATGGAAGCGCGCAACCTGGGCGGAGCCGAAGGGACCGCGTGCCTTTCGTTTGCCGTGGTCAACGGCAACCCGCGCATTCGCGTGCACAACCCCAAGCATTGCCTGGTGCTGCAGTGGGCCGATCCAGACACCTTGCGCGCTGCAGCGGCGCTCGAAAGCTATTCCTACAAAAGGCCGCAGCTCGAAAACGGCAAGTACATTTACAAAGATTACTACTACGCGCGGTATTGGGACGATCAACGCGAGATCGTATGGGACCCGATCCCGGTCGAGCTTGGCAATCGTCCAGGGGCTTGGTCGCGTGTGATCGGCCACAAGGAAGTGATTCATAACTACGGGTTTTGTCCGTTCTACTGGTGGCAGAACCTGCCCAACTCCTACGATGTAGACGGCGAAAGCGATTACGAGGGATTGCTCGAATCGATGGCAGCGCTCGACCGTTTGATGAGCGCTACCGTACGGGGCACCATTGCCAACGTAGACCCCACGTTGGTCATCAAAATGGATCCCGCGATGAATACGGGCACTGTTGAAAAGGGCGTTGGTAAAGCCATATTCAGCCCAGGGGGGGCCGAGTATTTGGAGCTACGCGGCGACTCGATTCGGTCGAGTATGGATTTGATCCACGCCATGCGGGAATCGATCTTAGAAACCGCGCAAGTCATGATGGGCGACAAGGGCAAGGCGGGCACGGAAAGCGACGTATCGGGCGAATACCTGAAGATCAAAAACGCGCCCATGCTGGCCAAGTGCGACATGCTACGCGAGCAATACGGCAACGCACTAAAAACCATTTTGGTCGATATGCTGCAGGTGGCCCGCATGCTGCAAAACTCCAAAGCCGAAACGGTGGCTGAAGACGGACAGACCGTGGTGGTGCAACCGAAAATCATGTTGCCGCCACGCATCGAAACCGAGATCGAAGAGGATGCGGACGGCGAAAAAGAAGAGCGCACGACGGCCATCGAACGCGTGCCGGGACATTCCGATCAAGTCACACTTAATTGGGGGCCGTATTATCCCTACACTTGGGACGATGTTCAAAAAGCTGTTACGGCTGCAACGGGCGGTCTTAGTGGCGGGATTATGGCGCGGGAGACTGCAGTCAAACTGATCTCGACGATGACGGGCGTCGAAGATGTGGACAAAGAGATCGCCAAGATCGACGAAGATGCCGAGCTTTCCGCAGAGCGGCAGCAGCGCGCATTCGGTGGAGACTTCGACACGCTTGGCGCCGGTGGGGCAGGGGCAGAAGCCAGCGAACCGGACGAAGAAAACGACGAAGACGAAGAGCCAAAGGAGACGGAGTCATGATCGTCAAAACCAAAAAAGGAATGGACGTAAAACAAGAGGGTTCGCGGGGCAAGTCGCGCGGTCTTGGCGATTCGTTCTACACGCCTGGGGGCACGAGCCAACGCGGCATACCCGAAGACGTGGCCAAGGCGCAAAACCGAAACCTGCGCTTGCCGAAAAAAGAAGACACCATCGTCACAGGGTCGAAAAAGACCAGCAAGTTTCATCATCTATTCCGCAAGGGTTTGCCTAAAGACGGGTAACACGTGCCGAGCCCTGAGCAGATACGAAGCGCCGATGCGTTGATTGCTCGCACGATTAAACAAGCGGGAAAGATTATCAGCCTGCGCACGCCCGAAGGTCGAAGGGTGGCCGAGGCGTTGGTGGTGATGCTCGAAGAGGCGGATCGAAGTCTAGCGCGTCGCCTTTACCGCATTGCACGCAGGCAAGGCGGACCCAAAGCCACGTTTACCGTAGCGAGCGCAACCGCGTACCGCGCGCAGATTCAATTGGTTACGCAGTACGTGCAAAAGCGACTACTGGGCATGACTGAGAAACAAGCCGCATGGGCGGTGCGCAGTAGTTACAAAGAAACCGCGCAACTGATCGCGGAGCTGGAGACGCGTTTCATGGGCATAGGCGTGCCGCTACGGCTGGGGGAGGCGAGCGTGATGAATCCTATCATCAACGGTTCGAAGTCGAGTTTGCTAGCGCAGCACGCGACCAGTGTGGACCGCTACGGTGCGGGCATGATTGGCGAGTTTGAAAAGCGCATCCGTGTGGGCTTGATCGAAGGCAAAACCCATTACCAGATGACCAAAGATTTGGTGGGGCATGGCGGGCCTAAGGGCACGGTGAGCATGGCAGCCAAAGAGGTATCGCCTGGTGTGGTCGAGCGTTTGAGAGAAGAGCAAATCGGCGAGGGGCTATTCGTTCGCTACAAGTATTGGGCGCATCGGATTGTTCGCACCGAAACCGCGCATGCCTACCAGCAAACGAAACTGGATACGTACCAGGAAGTCGCCACCCACCAGATGCCCGATATGCAAAAGAAGATTCTGGCGGTGCTGGACAATCGCACAGCGCCCGATTCGATTGCGGTGCACGGGCAGATCCGACCGATCAACGGATACTTTATCGATGGGGCAGGGAGGCAATACCAGCGCCCACCAGCACGGCCCAACGACCGGGAAACGATCATTCCTTGGCGACCGCATTGGCCCGAAACGCCGCGCAGTCGCGAGCTAAGCGCAGACGAGCGGCAGAAGGCGATCCAGGCATCCATTCCAGGCAAAGCCGCCAATCGGCAAAAGACCGCAGCGCAAAAAGTAACCGAGCGAAAGCAGCTGGTGGCGCAAGCCATCGAGCAGCAAAAAGCCGCGCTTGCGGCACGCAGGCAACAGGCCCTGGATCGCTGGGAAAGTGAGCAAACCCGATTGATCGAACGGCGAGCCGCCACGGGAAGGGGCGGGAAGGTTTCGCAGAAGGTCATCGACGAATTAAAGGACATCAACCGTGAACAAGCGAAACTCGACAAAGCCCAGCGCCGCCTTGGCGCCCCTAGAAAACGAAAGACCGAGCGCAGCTAGGATGCGACGTGTGATCGTGGAATCGCCGTTTGCTGGTGACATACGGCGCAACAAAGAATACCTGCGCAAGGCACTGCGAGATTGCTTAGGGCGCGGCGAGGCGCCGTTTGCGTCGCATGCGATTTACACGCAAGCCGGTGTGCTCAACGACCTCGACCCCGAAGAGCGCACCCTTGGGATTACCGCAGGGCTGTATTGGGCAGCTGTGGCCGAGGCAACGGTGGTGTATTTGGACCTTGGGATTACCGACGGGATGCGGGTCGGTATTTTGGACGCGCAGGCCAGCAATCGGCCTATTGAATACCGGTACCTGGAACACTAGCCGCAAGGGTTCTATGCGCACTCTATACGCGTTCTATCGGCCATGAAAACGGCAGCAATGCCGCGCTTTTTGGCCTGTTTGGCGTCTTTTATCGACCGTCTATAGGCCATCTATGCGCGTTTCTATGCGCACTGCGTGCAGGGCGTCGACGGTGGCCGGTTTTGATTGCACAAACAAGCGGTTAGCGTCGCAATCGAAATTATTTTTTAGATTGTGCAGATCGCTATTGCATTAGTTGTAATACTGAATGTACACTTAAGGAGCGGGGCAAGGAACGGTAAGGCAAGCCAAGGAAAGGGCTACGCCGAAGGGAGACCTATGGTTAATCAAGACGGGCAAGGCGGGCATGACAAGGCGGAGCAAAGCAACACGGCAAACCTCCCCGGCTGGGTAGTCCGGGAGGTTCGTTGTGTGATCAAGGATATGCAAAATCGAGCGATAGAAACGGCCGAAGATCGCAAGCTTGGTTACATCCAAGCCGTCATCGACATGGAACGAATGTTCAAGGATCGCGGCTTTGATTTGTAGATCAAAAAAACAAAAGATAGGTTGACTATTTGTAATACATAAAGTATAGTTAGGAGGTAGGGTTAAGAAATCAAGAAAGGCAAGGCAAGCATGGACATTCAAATCGCACGCACCATTCAACAACAAATCGGCAACCGAGCATTCATGATGATTGGCGCTTACGGCTTTATGGCGCTTGAAAAGGGTCTGGAGTTTAGTTTCAAGGGCTCCAAGCGCTGCAACGTGCTTCGGATCGAACTGCAGGATGATGACACCTACACACTGACCTTTTGCAAGCGCACCCCTTTTCGCATTTCTGCCAAGGGCACCCCGAGCGGCGGCACCAAACCGGTAGCCACGGCAGCCGACGTGTATTGCAGCCAGCTGTGCGACATGATTCGGCACCACACGGGCCTTTACACGTCGCTCTAACGGCAAGCGGGGCGGGACGTGTCGAAAATGGAAAAAGAAATCGACACGTTCCGGGCATATGTCGACGGCTTCGACATGTTTTTGGTTTACCATGCGAAAAACATGGGAGATGAGCGATGCCGAAAACCAAAGAGGATGCGTTTAAGCCTACGGTGATCCACGCAACGGCCAGGATGTCGAGCAAGGGGCAGCTGGTGATTCCCGAAGTGGTGCGAACTGCGCTCGGCCTTGAGACGGGCCAGCAGTTTGTAATCCTAAGTCACAACGATTCGGTGATTTTGAAAAAGGTGCATGCGCCTGTCGCCAAAGACTTTCGAGCGCTCCTAGTTCGGGCGTCGAAGGCGGCACGCAAAGCCGGCATCACGACCACCGAGGTCAAGGAAGCCGTCAAGGCGGTTCGCCGTTCCAAGCCGAAGCGCTGAAACGGATCACGGGCGCAACCGATCGGCTATGTGTGGAAAAGTGCGATCACACTAAAAAGTTGAACAATTTCGATCGAGGCGATCTCAGCGCAAGATAAAACCACCTATCTTGCGTTCTAAGGTTTCAAGGTCTACCCTCGGAACCTATGACCACACAAATCGTTTTGGCACCCCCAAACCCTTCGACCGGCATCCAACCGAACTTTTCGGGCGTCGACGATGACACGCGGCTTGTCCGCCTGTGGGTGCAAGGGCAAACCAGCAAACACACACGCCGCGCCTATGCCGTCGATGCCCTTCGATTCCTAGAGCACCTAGGCAAACCCTTGCGGGAAGCCACCCTATCGGACCTTCAAAACTTCGCCGATTCCCTAACGGGCGTGGCCAAGTCCAACGCCCGCACCTTGGGATCGGTCAAATCGCTGCTCACGTTCGGCCAGACTACCGGATATCTTCAATGGAACGTCGGCAAAGCCTTAAAAATACCGCCTTTCAAAGACACCCTTACCGAGCGCATTCTAAGCGAAGAGGAAGCCTTTCGGCTGCTTACCTCGGCCCCTGCAGGCCGGGATCGGGTTCTGTTGCGCCTGATCTACGCAGCCGGGATCCGAGTCTCTGAGCTTTGCGGTTTGTCATGGTGCGACGTGCAACCGCGCGACGAATCGGGGCAGATTACCGTCTACGGCAAGCGCGGCAAAACCCGCACGGTGCTCTTGCCTACCAAGGGTAGCCTATGGCTTGATTTGCTGGCGCTGCGGGGCGCTTCGTTCGACAGCGACCCCATATTCCTATCGCGCACGGGCAAGCGGATGGAGCCGACGGCCGTGTGGCGTGTGGTGAAAAAAGCGGCTCGCTTGGCGGCCATCACGCGCCCTGTATCGCCCCATTGGTTTCGGCATTCGCACGCAACCCATGCCATGGACCGAGGCGCCCCGATCCACCTGGTCAAAACGACCCTAGGGCACGACAACATCGCAACCACCGATCGTTATGTGCACGCAAGGCCCAACGAATCATCGGCAACGTTCCTAGCTGCCGTCTAAAATCCCTTAGAAAAAGGGGGTCTAAAAAAAAACGACATCGCGTGAAAAAAAGTTGCTCGATTGTGTTGACTTGTTGTAATACGTAAAGTATTCTTAAGAGGTAAGGTTGAGAAACGGCAAGGAAAGGGAGCACAACATGAGCACAATGAAAACTTATAACCAAGCGATGCGTCACGTAGGTGGTTTGATGGGTGTGGTGGTCGAAGTGCTCGATGAGCTTCCCGAGGAATACTTAGACGAGGTGCTCGCATGTATGAGCGCCCATCAGCAGCTTTCGGACGCGGTGGCATCATCAACGTTGCATACAAGTCATGCATGCAAGGAGGCGCTTGATATTGCGCGACGCCTTAACGTGGTGTGGTCAGACTATTGTGATGTTATTCAGGGAATGTGATCAACAAATAGCGTGATGAAAGGCAAGGTAAGCAAATGACAAAACGTGAACTATTCGTATCCCTAAAGAACGCTGGATTTCAGCAGATGTCAAAGCCATCCAAGTGGTTTGTCCCGGGCACGTATATTTGTCACCACGGCGAATACGATCGACCCACGTACCACGTGCGTAAGTACAAGGACGGTTATGGGGTGCACGTGGAGTACTTTTATTATCCTGGAACATTCCATGCACCAAAGGATCACAGGCTTGGCGATGATGATTTGTATTGGTTGCTTCACAGGCACGGATAAGGAAAGGCGAGGACCCATGACTATCAACATTCGAAAAATCGTCAGCGCAACCCGCGACTACTGCCGCAAAGACGGCTACGGCATGCAGATCGTTGTGTGGCGCGATGGCTCCTACGATGTGGCGCATTCGGAAAACGACATTGTCGCGCGTAGCCGGTTTGACGGCAGCTGGGAGTATCCGTTTTTACGGCTTCGAAGCCCGATCACCATGGTCTGTTTGAAAGCGTTGGTGGTGCGAAAACTGATTCATGGTGGTGAATAAATGACCCTGCTTGAACTGATCATGGACTTGCAGGATGCGATGGAAGAAATCGGGCGTGGGGATGCCCAGGTAGAAATCGCATCGCGCGGTTCTACCGACGTTGTGATGGAGGTGTCCGTTGGGTCGAGTACCAACGCAGGGACCGAAGAGCCGAAACCCGTTGTGTTTATTCGAGGGTTTGGGCTTGTTCGCTGGATCGAAAATAAATCGACATAGGTTCAAAAAAAAAGTTCGATTGCACGTTGACTATCTGTAATACATAAACTATTATTAAGAGGTAGGGTTAAGGAAACAGCAACGCAAGGAAAGGCAAGGCAACCATGGAAACTACCGTCGAAACCGTAACAGCTCCTTTTGTGATTAATCGTGTTTATTGCGAGTTTACGATGGATTACACGTCAGAAATTCATTTTGCAATGAACGTCAACGGTCAATGGTTTAGACGGATGCGATCGCGCGATGTTCGTTTTGGATATACCAATACTGCGTGGCGCTTGAGTAACTACGGGCCAGGCGAGCGAGCAAGACTTACAGCCAGCAAAGCACGATTGCCAAGGTAAACAATCGGATCATGTTGACTATCTGTAATACATAAAGTATTCTTAAGAAGTAAGGTTAAGGAAACGACAACGCAAGGAAAGGCAAGGCAATCATGGCAACTATCAAATTCGACCTCGAAACCGTAGCCAGCAATATCGTTAGCCGGCTTGTCTCCGAGTACAACGGCGACTTCCTCGCCATGTCTGCGAACTACCGCGACGATGTGGAGTACTGGGTGCTAAAGCACGTCAAACGTGGGCGCCCCGAGCATTCCAGGGCGCTTGGTTCGTTGGTTCACCAGCAGATTGCAACCTATTGCAAACGGTAAGCAGGTGAGGGGCATAACCAGTAACAGAAAGGCAAGGCAACATGGCAAAGACCTATATGGTGCTACCGCAAGCAACGGTAGAAATACGGCTAGAACGCTACGCACGCGGCATTATCTCGGCCGATGCGTACAGCCTTAGCGGGGTGCAGCTTCGATGGGCACGCTACCCTAAACGCGGCACGGGCATGGGTGTTTTTGGCATCGGCAAAACGTCGACGTATGCGCTCGAAAACCTGATGAACACGCTGCAAAACGCACTGGATCAGAATTGCCTAACAGGGCTCGAAAATGACTAAAAACCGCTCTGAGCTACCCGCTGGCTTCAAAGAAGCAATCGCTCGATTGCTTCGCTTGCTCGACGACCCCGAAGCGCAAGCCCGCGCCAAAGCCAAACGGGAAGCGCAAGAAAGACTGGAACGCGAGCGCAAAGCACGCGAAAACCAACGCATGATTGAACATTTTCAGGCGATCTCAGCACGGGAAATCGAGCGATGGGAAGCCGAAACGCAGCGAATCGAAGCCGAAGTCGTGCGCCTCACCAAAGAGCGCGGACCTGGCGTATTGTTCCCGTGTTCGAGGTGCGGTTATTTCTGCACAATCCTTGATATCCCGTGCGAGCCCGTGCCCTGAACGTGGCTGCAAAATAAATCGACATCGGGATCGAAAAAAAATGCATTTGGTGTGTTGACTATCTGTAATACATAAAGTATGTTTAGGAGGTAGGGTTAAGAACACGGCAAGGAAAGGCAACCACCATGCACATCACCAAATACACCGCGATCGTCCCAGCAGCTACCCAAGAATCCAAGTTCCTCGACGTGTCGCGCGACCAGCTGAAGGCCCCCAAAGCCTACAACTTGGCGCCCTATAAGAGCTGGGCCAAAGACGTGATGATCCACAACCGGCTTTTCGACAAACAACGCGAGCAAGAGGCAGCGCAAGCCAAGGCAACGTGGGCGCCAAAACGCCGCGCAAAGCCCGTCAAGCAGGGTATGCAAAGCCTCGATTCGTACCTGGGAGAATAGGCCTAACGGTGGGGCAGCCGCCCCGCTTTGTTTGGGGGGGATAAGAACCACGCAAGGAAAGGTAAAGACGCATGACCCAACGAGAGATTGAACTAGTCGCCTTAGGCATTGTTACTAGGCTGACCATTCGGCACAAGCGCGAGCCGTTTGCCATGCTGCAGGATGCCCGAAGCCATGCCCTGCAGTGGGTGTATGCCGACAACGATGCCGAATCCAAGCGCCCCGAGTCGCTCGAACCTTTGCACCAGGAAATCCAGCGGCAGATCCTGCGGATGAAATAGGATGGTTATGAGAACCGATACAAACTTAATCGATAAATCCGGCTGGTCTTTGGGTCCGTGGATGGATGAGCCCGATCGTATGCAATGGCAGCACCAGGGGTATTCGTGCTTGATCGTGCGTAGCGAAGTAAGTGGCGCGCTGTGCGGCTATGTCGGCGTTGCCGAGGGGCATCCTTGGTACGGCAAGGGTTATGAAGATTTGCCAGATGTCGAGGTTCACGGCGGCCTTACCTACAGCCGATTCAGGAGCGATGACCCGCAAAACAGCGAGCAAGAAAAGGCGCTTTGGTGGCTCGGGTTTGATTGCGCCCATAGCGGCGATTACCTGCCAGGGATGGCGCATGTCACAGTGTTGCTAGCGGAATGGACAATGATCGATTCGGTGTACATGGATTTGGATGCCGTGCGTTGGGAAACTGAGTTTTTGGCTGTGCAGGCACTGAGAGCGGCAACATGAACCATCGCGATCCCTTTCTAGTGGAAGCTAGGGACTCTCATCATCGGTGTTTCTATTGCGGCAAGTTCGTTGCGTTAGATTCCATCGAAGTTGGCAGCCTATTGATAGATACCGGGTTCGGCACTTGGGAAGATGAAGATGAAGAACCCTACGAATGGGAACAGGAAAAAACCGACCAAGACATTTTATTTTTTCATAAGCAATGCAAGAGCAAGGAGCCAACCAAATGAACGAAGAACCATCCAAAGAGCTACCCGAAACGTTCGAAGAGCTTGCCAAGTGGTTTGAACACTTTTTGAAACTGGCAGGCGTTGCCGCTGAGTGTGGCGCTGAAAGCGTGCAAGAACTTACCCGGCGGATTGCCTATTACCAAGGCTACATGGACGCGACACAGCTAGCGCATGAGCCAGGCGAAGAATGCCTAGCCAATGGCCGGTTGCGGCTCGGGATCGAGGTCGACGCGATCGACAAGTCGACCAAACACATTCGCCGCAATGGCCCGACCGTGCCCGATGCGTTTGATGAGTTTCTGGATTTGCTTGCGCGTTACCGTGAAATGGTAGACGACATTGCACGAATCTCGAATAACGATACCTATGCAACAACCCTAAAGCTAGAAGTGGCGCGCTTTGAGGGGTATCGGGAAGCCATGAGCCTTAGCGGTCACGATCCAGCGCTGATCATCCATGGTTTGATCCGTTTGAGGGATGCGATTCGAATATTCAAAAGGGGTATTGGAAAGTAATACTTTTTGTGTCACAATAAAAGAGATAGAAAGGCAAGGCAAGGCATATGACAGCACTGGACAAGATTTCCCGGATCAATGGTGTTCTGGGAGGGGCGGTATTACATGATTTGTACGCGCATGAGTTTGTGGTGATTCAAGACGGAGTACAGTTTTCCGTGCGAGGCAGTCAAAAAGTCGACCGCGTGCAGATTCGGTTTTGTGAAAAAAGGGCAAGCTACCAGCTTAACTTTTGGCGGCGCGATCCACAGCGTGAAACGTTTTTCGAGGTGGCTTCCTACCTCGACACCCCGGAACACGACGTGATTGGGGTGGTGTTTCGCGAGGCAGGGCTGCCGTTTCACACGTCGTATTTCATCGCGATCCAACAAGAGAGGCAAGGCACATGAGAAAACGAAAAATCAAGTACCGCGATGCACAAGGCAAAAAAATCAGCATGGATTACACATCGGCCAGCGCCGTGTTTTCCGTCGAGCTGCTCAAGGCAGTCATGAAAGACGATGCCCAGTCGCACCAGGAAGTGATCGAAACATGGATCAGCCGTGGTCTGGACGTGGACGATGTGATCGGTGCGGTTACCGCTCTGCTCACCGGCTACGGAAGGCAAGAGCCGCAACACGCCACCGTCTACGCCGCGATTCGACCCGAGACACACGACCCGCACGCCGATCCGCTGCAGGGCCTAGAAGGGCTTCGGGCGCCTAAGGCTGTACGCGTGTCGTTTGTGCGGCGCGTGATTGGTGATATTCGCATCGAAAACCGCAAACGCAAACAGGCCGAAGCGGAGACGGTGATCGACAACCTCCTAAGGAAAAAAAGGATAGCAGTATGAAAAAAACAGCAGCAAAAAACAAAATGGGTCGCCCCTCCTTACCCGCCAGCGAGCGGCTAGGGGTGATCGTTCCGTGCCGCATGAGCCGGGCGCAATACAGGGTTTTGTCGGAGATTTCTACCAAGCGCGGTCAGCCGTTTATCACGCGGTTTGTACGCGACATCCTGGCTTCGGCGCTTCCCGAGTTTGCAGCGGTTAGCGAAGACAAGGGCTAGACACGGATCGAACGGCTGGGATAGGCTGCAGCAACATGCAACTGCCCAGCCCGATCCATTGGAGCCACATGATTACCAACGACCTTACGTTAGCCACCGTGTTTGTTACCGCCTTTGTTGTGTTCGCCTGTGGCGGATACATGTGCGCCCTTGGACCTGTGGGAACATGGCTTGCCCGTATTTTAGCGGCATGCCTTTTCATCCTAAGTTTTGTGTTGCTCGTGCTACGTCTGATTGGGAAATAGTGATCGCGAAACAAACGAGACTATAGACACGATCTTTGCGTTTCGGCATAGTAGGGGCACTATGCCTACTCCACCCCAAATCGCCAAACAAACCAACCAAGGGGCAAGCCTGCAGGGTAACGCTCCGAGCACCCCAAACGCAGAGCCGGATAGCGGTCAAGTAGCCGAAGGCGGACGATGGCCCAATCAGGAAGACTTGCCGAGCAAGTCCACCGACGGCATGCCAGCTACCTACGGCGGCTTTCGTCCAAGCGACTACACCCATCCGCTTCCCTCTGAAGGCGAATAACCCGTGAGCTCGGGTCAAGTTTCTTTATCGGGTCAGCTCCTGGTTGGCTCCAATTCGTGCGGTAATATCGTTACCAGCTGCGGCACTACAGCCGGTGTGCAGAGTCGTTTGCCGCTTGGTTTAGGTGGCGTTTCCATTGGCGGATGCGGATGCAATGGCTCGGGCAAGGTATACGAAAAAGTCATACCACCCACGCAGATCGAAGTGCTTACGGCAGGGCTGATCGGTCAAGCGTTTGTGGATGTCGACGTGCTTGGCGACTTTTCGGCCATTGAGTTTTTATACATGGAATCGAGCAGCGCATTGATCGTTCGCATCGGTGCCGCAGCGGCTACGTTGACGGGCACAGGCGGTGTGTTCCCGACGGGATTTGCAGGCGGCGAGACACTGACCCTAACCATTGATGGAACGGCCGTTAGCGTGGCGTTCTTGTCGGGCGATCAAACCGCAGCGCAGGCAGTAGCGCGCATCAACGCCGCGTGCGCGATGGCATCCCTTGCCACCCCACGCGCGACCGTAGCCACCAGCGGACAGATCACCATTTCCGGCATTCTTACCGGTCCGCAAGGCACCGTCGAGATCACGGGCGGCACAGGCGCCACCGACCTTGGATTTTCCGGCACTCCATCGGCCGAAGGTAGCGGCGAAGATGTTCGGTTTTCGGGTCTGTTCCTTGTAGAACCGGACCGAAACGCGGCCCCGTCCCGTATTCAGTTATCGGGGCAGGCCAATGTGTTAATTGTGGCTGCGGGCCGATCGGCCTAAGGCTTAGAAAAGACAAAGGAGAAAAAGAAAATGGCACGCAGCATTCAGACGATTTTAAATGAGTCCAACCCGAACAAAGCGCCGGACGCGCTCCATGGCGTCCTTGTCGGTACCGCGCTTGCGATTGTACCGCGCTACGTTCAAGCGACGGTTACCTCGCACACCTTGACCTTGCCCAACAACGCCAAATGCGCCGCTGTCATCGCCGCCTATTCCATGGCGGGCACGCTTACCGGACGATTGACACCGGTCAAAGGCTCGACCGTTGCAACCACGCAGGTGGGCATCAGCGTGACCGGCAACATCTTGTTTGCTACCGCCGATGCAGTGACTTCGGCCGAGGTGATCTACATGCCGCAGGAAGGCGACACGGTTACCGAATCCATTCCCGTGACTTCGGCAGGCGTGGGCACTCCCCTTGCCAGCAAAGCCGCGTGCATCTTGATTTCTGCCAACCTTACGACGGGATCGTCGACGGGCGCCAAAACCGTCGTGTCGCGTGGCAGCTCGCCATCGGCCGGCGAGGCGTGCGTAAGCAACACGGGCCTTATTTCGTTTAACTCCACCGATGCAGGCGCCAGTGGCGGTTACGCAACGGTGACTTATGTTGCGCGACCGAGCGCAGGCGACGCGACCGATTCGCTCGTAGATCGACTTGCTGCAACCGCAGATATGTAAACACAAGGTTAGACCATGGGGCACACAAGACCACGCCAATTTGCGACAAATGGCCTCCTCAGTGGTGTTGTGTGCCTCAGCTATTTAAAGCGAAGGTAAGGTATAATGTCCGATTCAGCCGACAGCAAAAAAGCAGAGCAAACCATCCAAGCAGCCGACGCTATCAGTGCTGCCGTAACGTCCGCAGCTGCCGAAGCCGCAGCCGCCGAAGCCAAGCAAGTCGTAACGTTTGACGAGCAAGGCCTTTCGGAACGCATGGAACGCGCCAAGCGGTCTGCGATCCAGAAAAAAATCAAAGAGTACGGTTTTGAAACCGATGATGAGCTGAAGGGGTATCTCCAAGAAGCGCGCATGCTCAAGGAAAAAGCCGAAGAGCGCCGTTTAGCCGAGATGAGCGAACTGGAACGCGAACGGCAAGGGCGGGAAGCGGCCGAGCGTCGCGCGCAAGAGTTTGAAGAGCGCGCCCACATGGTACAAATCGACAACCATTTGATGCAGGTGTGCAATGAACATGGCGTGCGTGATTGGAAGTATTTCAAATATCGCGTGCTCGATCGCGCCAATGCACTCGGTGAAGGCGAAGAGCTGGACGAAGTGGAGTTTTTGAAAGAACTACTGCAAGACGCTTCGCAGCGCGCAGCCCTTGGCGTTGCGGCGCTACCGAACGAAGCGACTGTACAGAACGTGCAGTCTCCAGCGCACACCACGCCTGTGACCAATCCACGGCCTGGGACGTACGGCGGACCGCCATCGGCGCCGTCGACTGCGCAGCCTACGCAGAACAAAACATCGTTCGAATTGAACAGCGACGAATGGGCCAACAAAAAAAGAGCGATTGGCATTCCTTTTTAGTACCTAGTTTTTTAAGGCGTTGTGTATACTACGAGGCAAAGCAAGCAATGTTTTGCTCGATGCGTGTGGAAGCAGTGACGCCAACGGAAGCGGTTAATTCCGGTGAAACAGCGCATCGATAAAAGCATTGGATCGTGCAAAAGCAGGTAGTCCACACGTTCACGACAGCGGTTAAATGTCGGTAAAACGGACCCGGCACAGCACATGAAACATCCCAGCGGAGGAAATCATGACTGTCAGTGTGTCCGGAGTTCCGGCAGATGTCGTTAATCTAATTCAGGATCGCACCCTGGAACGCATGTTCCACGATGCGCTCTATCCACGTTTACTGTTTCGATCGGAAGCGACGGCCGAGCAATGGCCCGTCAACCTCGGTGAACGCCAGGTGTTCACGCGAACGGGTCTTATTCCGGTCAAAACCACCCCTCTAGTGCCAGGATCCGATCCGGCACCGAGTACCTATGCAACCGAGCAGTGGGAAGCCGAGGCGCGCCAATTTGGCGACGCAATCGATACCCATATGCCGACCTCGTACGTTTCGATTGCTAGCCTCTACTTGCGCAACACCCACACGTTGGGTCTAAACGCAGGCGAGACGCTCAACCGATTGGTGCGTAACCCGTTATACAATGCCTACACGTCCGGAAATACCAACGCGATTGCTACGGCAGCCGCAGCGGCGACCCAAATCCGCGTGGCGAGTCTTAACGGATTTAGCGAAAAACTTCTCAACGGAAGACCGCAACCGGTAGGCCCTGCCAATCCGGTGGTTGTGACGTTTACGACTGTGGGCGAGCCTGCCAACACCGTAATCGGCGCAACGCCCGACAACGTGGCCAATCCCTTGGGACCTGGCACCCTGTTTTTGGGTTCGGCGCTTACCGTCGGCCTTACGGTAACCGCAACGGTGCGCCCTGGAGTCATGGCCGAGCATCGCGCTCGCGTGCTTCGCGTGGGTGGCGGCGCTTCGGTAGATGCGCTGGCAGCTGCCAACTTGCTCACGCTTCAAGACGTGATCAATGCATGTTCGATCTTGCGCGCGAACAAGGTACCGCCTTGCTCTGATGGGCTGTACCACGTGCATCTCAATCCGCTGGTCGAAGGCGCGATGTTCAACGACAACCAGCTACAGCGCTTGTTCCAGTCGCTTCCAGAATCGATGCAATATCGTAACCTGGCGATCGGACAGCTCAACGGCGCGATGTACTATCGCAACACGGAAACGCCCAACTCGGAAAACGTAGGCACACTGATCGATACCAGTGGCGGCGTAGGTGCAGGCGCCGCGCGCGCAGGTACCGAAGCCCATGCCGACGTGATCAACCAGCAGGGCGTGGGTATTCAGCGCACGATCGTGATGGGTGGTGGCGCGATCTATGAGAAGTACCTCGACGAATCGAAGTACATCACGGACGCGGGCGTTACGGGCAAGATCGGTGAATTCCAAGTCACCAGCAACGGCCTTCAGGTCATGACCGAGCGGATTCGTTTCATCGCTCGATCGCCACTTGATCGTTTGCAGCAGATCTACAGCCAGGCGTGGTCATGGTCGGGCGATTTTCCTGTTCCCTCGGATCAGGTTACCGGATCGCTATCCCGCTACAAGCGCGCCATCGTAATCGAAAGCGCATAAACACGGAGTATGGGGGGGAGGCCCAGCCTTCGATTAGGCTTCCCCCCCACCTTCTTACGGAGAATGGTATGAACGCAGACGATTTGCAGAAGATGACCGCCGAAGAGCTTCGGACGCTTGCCGTAGAGCGAAACATTCGCTGGCAAGACAAAAACGGCAAAGCACTCCGCAAAGCGGACTTGCTCGACGTGCTGGAGCACGAGCTGCAAAAGCAGCTAGAGCAGGCCGAAGAGTCATCGGCAAGTCGGCTCGACGATACCGCTGAGGTGGCATTGCCGCGCGTGCAAACCAAGCCGGAGCCCGCTACCGAGCAGGCCCCCCCGTGGGTAGAGCCCACCCTAACGCCTGCCGCAGAAGCGGCCCAAGAAACGGCCCAGGCGGCGCGCCCGACCGGGCGGTTTCGAGTAACCAAAGATTGCCGGTATGTCATCCAAGGGATGGCCTACCAACTCAAACGCGGCGCCATCGTGCAAGACGATACGCACGCCATGGATGATATTCGTGCGCAAAACGTACCGCTAGAGCCCGCTACCGAGCAAGACCCGCAGCCGGGCGACGAAGTATCGCGCCGCATTGATTTCGACTACGGCCCCCCTGTGGTGGGCGTGCGGCAGTACGTGCCGATTGGGGAGACGACCGTGGTCAACCGTTCGCCTGAAGAGGCGCAATACGTCGACGTGATGCCCGACGGAACGCGCGTGCCTGTTCCCGGCACCCCTGTGCCGAAACGGACCGAGATCGAAGCCAAGGTAAAACGATGACCTCCAAGCAACATGGATTTCCAAGCCAGCCCGACACGGCCAAAGGCCCCTGGTCGGGCGCCGTCGTGCGCAACGCGTCCGTAGATGGTCAAGCGTCTGCGACCGTTGCAGTCAAAAAGATCAAAGGGCTGAAAAGCAAAAAGATACCGAAGAAACTCTGATGTTTAGCGACCGGGAAAAATCGCGAATCAAGCACTTTTTGAGTTACCCCGATTGGGTATCCATGGCGCAATCGATTCAGCTCGGTTACCCCGCAGCTTCGCAGCCTTTGTTTTTGGTAGACGATGCGTTCTTTCGCCTTACCGAGGGGGGCGAGGGATCGGTACGAACGGATTTGTGCGAATGCGAATCGATTGAGCGGCAGCTTTCCGATGCACGCTCGCGTTTCAAGGCGCTGAAAATCGGCAACCTGGAATTGAATCCCAACGAAACTAGGCAGCTTCGACAAGAGCTGCTTTTCTGGATCACACGCCTAGCCGATGACCTCGGTGTGGTGTCCGATCCGTATTCTCAAATGATGTACAAGCAAGTGATGGGCATGGGCGGCGTCAACGCCTCGGTGGTCGGCTAATGGCGCTCATTGACAAGAACCTAGCGCCCCTAGCGCCGTGTGGCGATGCGCCAGCCGCAGCCGGCAATCCGCGCTGGCAAACGCCCAATAACGATCCGGCGATCGGTCCGGCATGCGATCCGAGCTGTTCGCTAGTCGAAAGTTTTGGCGAGCTGGTAGATGACTTGCGTCAAATCGCCGTAGACTTCGGTCTAAGGCCCTATCGGCTTTTTTCCATCGTCACACGCTGGACGGGTGGCGAAAAGGGGCGGGGCGAAGAGTTTGTCGTAAGCGAAAAAGAATTGCTGCCGACTCCCGAGGTCGACGTAGCGGGTCTTCGTGGCGAGATGAAATCGGCGGGTCTTAACGAAAACGGTACCTTGGGAGTTTCGGAAATCAGCCCACGCTATACCGAAGATGACATCTACAATCTGTTTCACTGCCAACCGCTGCCCGATGGGCATTTTGGCTTTATCGAGCTGCGGATGGACTGCCGCGATGGAAACTCCAGGCGGCGCCGTTTCGTGGTGTCCGGCGCTCCACAGCGCCGCGCCGATCGATTCGATTGGACCGCAAAAATGATCGAGCAGTGGCAGCCGCGCGACCGTAGCGGCAACCTGCCGACCAATCACGGCGTGGTGTACCGATGACCACCTATCGTTTCGACATCGATCAAGCCGTTGCGCATTTGCAAAAAACGCTGATGCCGAAAATGAAAGACGCCATCGTGCGCGGTATGCATTCGTCTGCATTGCGCCTGGAAGGTTTGATGGTCGAAGAGATCGACACAGCCAAGCCCTATCCAGCGGTGGACACGGGAGGCTTGCGTGCGTCGATCAAAACCGAGCTCGGCCGGGACAGCGCTACGGTCTATTCGGACGCTCCCTATGCAGGCGCCATCGAGTTTGGCACGCGTCCTTTTCGTCCACCCCTAGAGCCCATTGCGGAATGGATACTGCGCAAAAAAATCGCTACCGAGATGGACGATGTACAGGGCATTGCTTTCGCGATTGCCAACAAGATGAGCAAAGAAGGCATCAAGCCTCGGCATTTTACCAAAAAAGCAGTCGCGCGCTTTTTGCCGTTCCTCAAAGCGGAAGTCGAACGCGAGATCGACGCGATGTAGGAGGTAGCCGCATGGCCACGAAACCCGATTTTATCAAAGACAAAAAAGAGATGCCGGCAGAAATCAAAGCAAGCAAGCCCAGCAAAGCGGCGCTTGCCTTGGCGCTGCTTCGATCCCGGGAAGCCGCCAAAAAAGCCGGCAAGAACATCAAAGGCATAAAAGATTTCAACGATTCGCAAGAGTACAAAGGCAAAGGCTAATGCTTGAAGTGGGCGACATACTGTATCCCGCGCCGCTCCTTAGGCCTGGGTTCATTGCCAAAGGCACGCACGACGTGCGCAGCGCAGGCGCGGTAGCGCTTGCGGCGTACCTGCGGCAAGCCGTGTTCATTCGCTACGGCAACGACCGTGCGCCCGATGTGTTTTTCAAACTGTGTAACGTCTTTCACGAATGGCCCGATCCGCAACAAGAGCTGCAGTATCCTAGCGCGTCCATTACCGACAACGGCGCGGTAGCCATGCTCAGTCACAACCTCACACCGACGGCGCTTGAAGACACATGGAATTGCTACGCGCCGAACAGTATGTTGTGGAAGCTTGCGGATATTTCCTACTTGCTGCAGGTGGATTTCTGGCTACAAACCCCAGCCGATCGGGAAGCCGTAGCCGCTGCGCTTCCAGGGCTGTTTGCACCGGGCGAGGGACAATCCAACGTCTATTTGCAAGGTAGCGACAAGTATTTTGGGCTGCCGGTACGCGTGGCGCTCGAAAACTACCAGCGGATGGATACGCCGCAAGCGATTTGGGAACAGGAACACCGTTTGATGGCCCAAATCCGCGTGGATGTGGACGTGGTAGAGCTGCGTTGCGCAGTCGAGCTGCAGCCCGAAGTGCATTTAATAACCAAACATGGAGGCAGTGATTCGCAACCGCTCGAATCGGGCGATTGCACAACTGGAGGGTAAGTTATGTCAATTTTCGTACGACGTTTTCGGCAGTTTCCACCGATCGAGCAGCTCACCAGCATCGAATCGGTCAATATCGTGGATCTTACCCCTCCTTTCCCCACCACGGGCGTAGGCACAGGCACCCTATTGGTGGTGGGTGAGTTTGAAGACGGCCCGTTTTCGGCGGGTGGCGATTCGGATTACTGGGATGCTTCGGCCAAGGGTCGAGGCCCGCAGGAAATCTATTCCTCGGAAGATTACCGGCAGCGTTTTGGTGGGCTGGGGTTTACGTATGGCTCAACGCCATACAGCAATCCCTGTGCTCGCCGCCATTTGAGCGAGCTTTGGAACGGCAACGGGTTTTTGAAAACCAAATTTGTTCGCGCGTCGCGCATGGTGCTAGCGCGCGTCGATACCTCGGTGGGGCAGGTCGCGTTTAGCAGCCTTGCGTGCATCGAAGGGGGCGCCGGGCCCTTCAACTGCGAGCCGGGACAGCAAGTTAGCATCACGACCGATCAAGGCGGCCCTGCCAGCTCTACGGCGCTAGCTGCGGTCAAAGCCACTTCGGCCGGAACGGCGGGAACGTTTCCCACCCTGTTTGCAGGCGGCGAGCAAATCGGGATTACCATCGACAGCAACCCCGAAGTAACCGTTACGTTTAGCGCGTCCGATCAGACCAACGCGCAGGTGGTATCTCGCATCAACGCAGCGCTTGGATTTACCAGTGCGGTACTCAACGCAGGCGAGGTGGACATTACCGGCATCGTGCGCGGCACCAGCGGCAGCGTAGTGCTTCGGGACATTACCACGGGCACGCTTGCCGTGATCGGACATACCGCAGGCACCACAGCCGGCACCGGCAACGTGGGCAATATCGACGCGGTCACCGCAGCGGAAATGGCAGCCGTGATCAACGCTACAGCCGCCTTGATCAGCATCGATGCGGTCGCGCGAGTTAGCCAAGATGGATTGCTTCGCGTGTGCTCGTCTACGCCTGCCGTAGGCACCGTCAACATTACTGCTACTGCTCTTTCTACCGTTCTAGGCCTAAGCCCTACGGGCACCACCGTGGCTGCCGGTACGCACGATGCCGGGACCATTCCCGCAGGCACGCGCGTACGCACGGCAGGCGGCGCCGAATGGGTCACCATGCAAACCCTTACGATTCCCGAAGGGACCTCAACGAGTGCCGTCGGCGGTCCGTACGTGGTCAAGGTGCGCCCTGCACTCGACGAAGGCACAGCCACAGGCGTTTCGGCCGGTACCGTGGTGGTAGCCGTCGATCAGCCGGCGTTTGGCGAAGTGTCCGTAACCAATCCGCAAGCGCTCACAGCCGCCAAAGACGAGCCTGCGATCGATAGTGCGTACGATTCGGCGTTTGACAGCACGCTTACACCGGACGGCATCACTCGCGAGATCAACTTTGTCTTGTGCGCGCGGCAATCCGATGCCGTACGGGCCAAGATGAAAAGCAATGCCGAAACCGCCAGCAGCCAAGGTTGCTTCGGTCGCAAGGCGATCATATCGGCGCCGCTCGGGTTTACCCAAACGCAAGCCATCACGCAGGTGGCGCTCAATCGGCTCGATCGCGTTTCGTACACGTGGCCAGGCTGGCAGGTGCGCGTGCCGGAAATCGCCGAAGTGGGCACGGCCGGCGGTTTGGGCTTTACCGCAGACGGGATTATCAACGTTCGCGCCGATGGTCCTTTGGCAAGCATCAACTGCCAGATCCCGCCCGAAGACAATCCAGGGCAGCAAACGGGCCTGATCGAGGCGTTCTTTGCAGTCGAGCGAACCACAAGCACGCTCAACGAAACGTCCTATACCGCGTTACGTCGCGCCGGCATTTGCGCGCCACGCGTCGACAGGGTCAGCGGCAGCATCTACCAATCGGGCATTACCACGAGCCTAGATGCGGCATTGAAAACACAAGCGCGGCGCAAGATGGCCGATTTCATTCAAGACACCTTGGCCGATCGGCTCATTCCGTACGGCAAGCGGCCGAGCACCGAAGCGGCACGCGACAACATTCGCGGCGTGATCGAGCAGTTTCTATCCGAGCTTCAAAGCGCGACCAATCCAGCGCTGCAGCGCATCGAAGATTTCAGCGTCGATGAGATTTCGGGCAACACTCCCGAGACATTGGCGCGCGGCATCTTCGTCGTGATCATCAAGGTTCGAACGCTAGCGAGCCTCGATTTTATGGTTCTACAGACCGAGATCGGCGAAGCGGTCACGATCACGCAGGTGGCAGCGTAACAACCGGTTTTACCAAAAGGGCAGAGGTTAGATCATGGCGCAGAGAATTAAAGGGCAAGAGGTCAAAATCCAAATGGTGGGACCGTCGGGCAAAGAAGACGGCATCATCGATGTGCAAAGCTTCGAAGCTTCGTTTCAAGTCGAGCGACTGGAAGAGAACTATCTTGGCGAAACGACCACGCGATACGATGACATTTTCAACGGTGTAAAAGGCAAGATCGAACTGCACCTAGAAAACCAAACGTATTTCCGATTTATGGAACGCGTGCAGCGTCGCGCGCAGCGCCGCGATGCAGCCGAGGGGCAATTCAACATCATGGCGGTGTTGAAATTCCCGAACGGTCAAAAGGTGCGCGTGCTACTGGAAGACGTATTCTTTGGCGAGATTCCACTCAATGTAAGTTCACGCTCGGATTACGTATCGACCAGCGTCGATTGGGGCTGCTCTAGTGGGCGGTTTCTACTGTAACCGGCAAAGGAAAAGGTAAGGGAAGATGAGCGACAAACAAGGTACAGCAAAGATTTTGTTCAACGAGTTTACAGCACCACTCAGTGCAGGGGGTCCGCGCGAGCTGCCCAGGCAATCGGTGGAGTTTGAACTGATTTTAGAAGAGCTACCCGCAGACGTGCAGGCGGCTCTTTTGAAGCACGATCCCGACAAGCAAACGATCACCATCAAGCTCTTGTCGCCCACGTCGGCGCAAGAACTGGAAGCCGTACGCGCCGCGCAAAGCGATATGTTGCGCTACGCCACCGTGCTTGCACTGAGCACCATTCATACCATCGACGGAAGTGCCGTCAGCTCAACAGAAAGAGAGATGTTTTGGGAACTGATCGGACCGCGCGCGCGCAACGTAATCACACAGCAGTTCACGCCGCTGATCGCGCCCAGTGATCAAGCGCTGGGAAAAGCACTGGAGACGCTCAAGGTGGGGTAGCGCTCGCTTGGCCCAGCTGGCTCATGTTTTGGGCGCGTTACGATGCTCACGAGCGTCTCCGAGATATTACCAAGCAACTGGCGTACATCTGCAGGTACGCAAAAGGCGTCAACCTTACCGAATTACTTCACTGCGGACGCGAATGGCTCACGGTATTTGAAGAATGCATCTCGGAGATTGTGGAAAAAGAAAACGAACCCAACGACTAAAAGGCGCCCCCCATGAGCGAAGCACAAACGCAGTATGATGTTGTTGTCAATCTACAGCTAAAAAAGGTTGAAGAGGCTCAAGAAGGCATCCGCAAAGTTGCAGCAGGTATGACCAAGCTGCAGTCGAAGGTCGAGCTCAATCGCCAGGCGTTTTCGGGCATGGTGAGCAAAATCGTGGCCATCGGCGCGGCGTACGTAGGTGTTACTGCGATATCACGTGGCATCATGGGCGCGGCCAAATCGGCCATTAGCTTTAGCTCAGAGCTCGAAACCACCAAAATCGGTTTGGCTTCGGTACTAAGTGCAGTGCAAAACATTCCGTTTGAGCAAGCGCTCAAGCCTGCACAGAAGGTGTTCGATCAACTTAAAGAAGACGCCATCACCAGCACGGCCACTACCAAAGAGATGTTCGACATCTTTCAATCGATCGTAGGCCCGATTAGCGCCGCAGGGTATGGCCTGAACGACGTACGCGAGATCACCAATAGCACGGTAGCCGCAGCCAGCGCCTTGAACGTCGACTTCGCACAGGCCAAGCGCGATATTGGATTGATGGCGCGCGGCACGGCCGGCATGGATGTTAGACTGTTTTCCATGCTTCGCAGCACCGGCGCCATTGCAGAAGATGCTGAGCAGTGGAACAAAAAACTTACCGCAGGGCAGCGCATTGAAAAGCTGAAAACCGCGCTGGCCAAGTTCAATCCCGCTGCCCAGGCGTACGGCAAATCGTGGAAGGGCGTTACTAGCTCGTTTAGCGATATCACGCAGCAATTTGTAAGCTTGGCTACTGGTCCGGCGTTTGAGGTGATCAAAAAATTCCTTGACGGCATCAATCAAAAGATGCTGCGAAACCGGGATACGGTTACCGAGTCTCTTCAGCGATGGGGGGAGACGCTTGGCAGAACGCTTGAAAAAGTCTTTGGCAAGCTCAGCGCCGCAATGGAATACGCCACGAACAACTGGGGCAAGATCACTAGCGCATTTAAGACGGCAGCCGAGGTCATGAAAAAAGCTGCGATCATCATGGCGGCGAGCAAAATCGCCAGCGTGGTCAATGTTCCGGCGCTCATGGCGGGCGGCGTGGGAGGCGCAGGGGCGGCGCTTGCGGCTTTGGCTCCGATTCTTCTTTTGGTAGCCGGCACGGTAGCCGTGGTAATCGATAACTGGTCTGCATTTGTATCGATCATCAAAGATCTTACCTACCCACTTCAAAGCCTGTTTGGGGATTTGCAGCGGCTCGCGATTGCCATCTGGGGCATGATCGGCCCGTCGGTAAAGTTTCTGGCGTCTTTGTTCGGCCTAGCGGTGTGGGGCGCGTTTCTAGCCGTGGTGCAGGGCCTATCGCTCATCGTTTCGGTAGTGACCACCGCGATTGAAAACCTCAACCGTGCGTTTGCCTCAGCTGCAGGTGCGCTCGATCGCGCGGGGCAGGCGGTGTTCAACTTCATGAAACTGATCTCCGATACCGTCGCGCAGCTGTTCGGTAAAACGGTGACCAAAGGATCGCGCGGCCTTCGGCCCATGTACGATTCGAAAATCATGTCGCTCAACAATCAATTCGAAAGCACAGCGCCCAAAGGCTGGGAGCCTGGATTTGGTTCGGGCACCGGGCGCGCGGTTACCAAGACGATCAACGATTTCAAAGGAGCCCGCATCACCGTCAAGCAAGACTTTCGGCAGGCCGATCCAGACCGCATCGCGATTCAAATGATCGAAGACATCAACCGGCAAGCCGATGCGCGTACGCAAAGCGGTTTTGTCTCCGCATTCGCGAGATAATCGATGGCCACCACCAGCCAAGCTAGCGCGTTCATGATCGAAGAGATTCGAGGCAGCAAACGCATGGTCAGCTTGCGGGGGCGCGCGCTTCCCTACCAAGGCGTGGCGTGGGAAGGGCAGACGCGCACCAAACTTGTCTGGTATCCCGGCAACACGGTTGCCACGCAACAGATTTTAGGCCCTGAAGAAATGTCGACGCAGATCGAAGGGGTTTGGAAAAATCGATTTCTTCGAGGTTCGGTCGACGTTACCGGATTCAACAAGCCAAGCACGGCGCTAGAGCTGGTCGAGATATTCGAGACGCTGCGCATTTCTGCCAATGAACTGCGGGTGCAGTGGAATGATTTCGTGCGGCACGGGATCATCAAACGCTTTCGCGTGCAAGTCGATCGCATTCAAGACATCAAATGGGAATGCGAGTTTGAATGGCGATCGCGCAACGAAAACGTGCAGATTCGCGCCGCGCAGCCGCGTAAGCAGCTACCGAAGTTGCGCGCGGGGCTCAACAAAATCGATGACATCCTAGCCTTTGATCCCGATTCCATCTTCCCGGACTATCGCGCGGAAATCGTCAGCAAGATTCGCGGCATTCGCGGTCAAGCGACCAAACTTTTTGACGTGGTGCGCCAAGTCGATAACCTCGTCAGCACACCGGCTGCGGTGATCGGCGCCATGGCAAGCGCCGTAGAGTCCATTCGCTACGAAGCCGAAGACACCATCGAATCGCTGGTCGACGTGCCTCGCACTACGCTCACCGCGTCCGATCGATTGTCCGATGTGATCAGCATCGAAGTGTGGCGGCATTCGGTCGCCGAATCGACGCACGAGTTTCGAGGCCTAGTGCAGAACAAAGAGCGCGAAACGGTCAAAGAGGTGCGGCCGGGCGCTTTGACGATCATGACCGTGGCGCAAGACACCACCTTGCGGCAACTAAGCCTGGACGCGTACGGCACAGCCGACAGCTGGCAGATTATCGCCGATTTCAATGGCTTTACGGATTCACAGGTCGAAGCGGGTACGGTGGTGATCATCCCGCCAGCGCCGCCGAGCCAGGGAGTGCGCACACGTGGCGACCTTCAGGCCTAGCGCACGCGTCAAGTTCGCAGCGCGCGTCGACGAATACGCAGACACGCTGGCGCTTCGCTCGCGTTTGCGCACTAGTCTATCGGCCGAAGAGCAGAAGCTAGCGGGCAAAGCCGGAGCAACACAAACGGAGCTACAGCAAGAGCTTGCCGATGTGCAGCGGCGTTTGACCGAACTGACCGCGCAACGCAAAGACATCCCGCGCACCCAATACCAAGCGCAGCGCTCGCAACTGGAGCGGCAGCGCGATACCTTGCAGCGCAAGGTGCAGGGATTCGGCACGGCCGATACCAGCCCTGCGTATCTCGACGGCGCCCCGTCGGACGATCGCACCATTGTGTTTGAAATGCTTCCGCAAAGCGTTTCCATCGAGCGCAACGGCATCAACGAAGCCGACACGTGCGAGATCACCATGGATTATATTTCCGCGCCAGTAGACCCGCGCATCATTCGGCAATGCGCCGTCGAGGTGGTGGTCGGGAACGTGACCGATGAAGAATGGGAAGCCGGGATGCGGGGCGTCAATCGCAGCGACGATGGAAGTGATTTTCTGTTTAGCATCGTCGGTAGAGACGAAGGAAGCGACGTTCTCAACGCGCGCACCAGCTTCGTCGGGTTCGTCGACGAATGGAGCGTCAAATGGGACGGCGAAGATGGCGACACGCTGCGGCTTATGTGTCGCGACATGACAAGCCTGCTCATCGATCGGCGGCTTCCATCGGGCCTTTCGATCAACTTGGCGCTGCCGCTGGTAACGGGCGTGCAATCGTTTATTGACGTGCTTCCGGGACTGAACGGCTTGCCCGTGCAGTTTGGTTTGCCAGGCGAGACGCAACAAAAGGGACCCATTCCCGCCAACGCAGTGGGCAAGCTGCAAAAGCCGCGACGCGGAAAGAAAAGCCGGCGCAGCAAACAGGGCGATCAGAAAATGACCTGCTGGGATCACATTCTGGACGTGTGCCGATCGGTAGGATTCATCCCGGTGTTCTACGGTAAGACGCTTCACATCGTAAACCCGCGTACGTTTTATTCCGATCAGACCGTGCCGCGTCGCGTGGTGTGGGGTAGAAACCTCAAAGACTTATCGTGCAGCCGAAAGCTTCGGCCGATTTCCGTCAAGACCGTGGAAGTCAACTGCTACGATCCGCAAATCGGTCGCACGCGCTGGGCGCGCTATCCCGTGGTGGCCAACAAACCTGCAGTGGGCATTTACGGATTGTCGAACCCGCCACAACCCACGCGCTCGAACGATCCCGGCGTGTCGGGATCCGATACCAACGATGAAATCGAAGTGTTTTCCGTGCGCGGCATTGTCGATCCCGAGCAGCTTAAGTTCACTGCGTTTTCGGTTTACAACCAACTCGGTCGCCAAGAAATCGAAGGCAACTTTACCACCTGCGATATCGATTCGGTGGACGTGTCGGACGGCACGGGGGACTTGCTCAACCTCAATTCGGGCGACGCGGTGGAAATCCTGATGACCACCAACAAACCAATCGATGCGGGCGGGGGCACGTCGGCAAAAACGTCGCTTCAAGAAATTTACGCCATGGCGCGACGCGAGCGCGCCGATTACTTTCGGTCGCTTGGCTGGCCGTCGAAAACAGCCGAGCAGATCTCTGCACTTCAAGATACCGTAGGCTTTCAAACGGTGTTCCGTGTGCAGAATGCGCAGATTCAATGGGATGCCGAAGACGGTTTAGAGATCAAATGCGACTTTATCAACTTTATCACCGTTCGGGATGGGGACGTTGCGTTTAGTCCGATCAAAAAAGAACAAAAGCCGAGCGAGCGGGTGGATGCCCTGGTGCGCGGCCGGCAGAGCGAAGAGGCGCGGCGCGCGGTGGACGCGTCGAGCGCGCGGCGCGAGCTTACCGAGCTAAGGGACCAAGGCGAGATCAGCGATGCCGAATACGAACGGCGGATGCAAATCGCGCAAGAAAACGAACGGCAAAGCGTCAAGAACTTTAGGAGGCAGTGATGACACGTTCGCGCATTCGCAAAACGTTCGACTTTGGACGCGTGCGGGAAGGGCTGCGAGGCCCTGGGGTCGATACGCGCTGCTGGATCGCCATGGCCATTGTCGACGATGATGCCGACGCCATCCGCTGGGAAGCGCCGTATGGCTGGGTGGCCGATGTTACGTTTCAAGGCGGACCGCTCGATCAGGATGGCCCCGTGCCGTGCCGCGTCGCGAGCAGCTTTGCACGCGACAACTACGGCGCCATCGAGCCCATTACACGCGGCGCCGAAGTGATCGTATCCATTCCCGAAGGCGATACCAACTCCGTACCCATCATCGTAGGGCAACTCTTCAACGGCGGATATGCCGACGTACCGACCACGGTCAACGGGCAAAGCATCGACGAAGCGTTTGCACTGGGTACGCACATCTTAAAAAGTCCACACAACCTCGAATGCGAAGCCGGCAGCACGGCGCGCATTTCGACCGAGCAAAAGATCACGCTGATCTCTTCGCTTATCGAGCTTAGCCAAAACAACCCGACGCAAGCCTACGTGCGCGGAACTGCGTTTGCATCGGCGTTTCAATCGCTCCTTGGCACCTGGTCGCTAGAGACTTCCGCAGGTAGCGCGGTGGCTTCGGGGATCGCAGGCGAGTTTGCGGTATCGAATCCTGCGTTGGCTGCTGCCGCTGCCGTGTGGGCTACGTCGCTTGGCGCGTTATCATCTGCAATTTCCACCTTGTCGGCGCGACTTGTGCCTGGAGATTTGCTGTCGACTAAGGTAAAAGGAGAATAGCGATGCCAGCGGTAATTCGAATCGATCAAGTAGGTCTTCCCGCAGGTGTTGCAGGGCAATCCCGTAGCGACGGACTCGATACCGGCGCGCTGGTGACGCTCACCAGCACAGGGGGCGGCGTTACCCACACGTTTACGCTTCTTTGGGTGCCGGATGCCGATACCACGGCGGTCAGCTCGCTTGCCCCTACCGGCACGCCATCGGTGTGGACGTTTACGCCCGACACAGGCGTGTTTGGCACGTACCGCATCGAACTTATCGTGGATGCAGGTTTGCCCACCGAAGATCGAAGCGTGCGTCTTTTTTCCATTCGTACTGCTGCCAAGAGCTTGCGCATTCCTGCGCTCAACGAGCGGGCCGATCCACGCGCGACGCTCGACCTCGATGGCGTCGATCAAATCGAAAGCAGCGAAGACAACGAGCCCGAAGCGGGCGGACCGTTTGCCGCTGGGAACTACGGCGGGTGGTACCGTTCGTTGCGCGAATTGTACGAAGCGGTCGAAGCGGGAAGCAGCGGCGCGCCAACCGGGCCTGCAGGCGGCCAGCTTGGGGGCACGTACCCAAACCCTACCGTGGTAGGAATAACCGAAGCGGGCGGGCCTACGGCGCTATCCATGGGCAGCGTAGCCGATACGTATTTTCTAGCGCGCGCGGGCGGTACCGTGGTCGGGGCGATACCGGTTTCGGGCGGGCAGCTTGGAGGCACGTATCCGAGTTTTGACGTGCGCGGCATTCGCGAAACGTCCGGGCCTACACTGCTCACCAACGGCTCGATTTCCGATGGGCAGATCACGCGGCGCGTAGGCAGCACGTTCGTCGGACAAAACCTATCGAGCAATCTTGCGATTCACGACACGCAAACCGGCACCACACCCAAGATGGTGGGCGCCGTGTGGCTGGACATATGCACGCTGCAAACGGCTAGCCGTGTGCTGTTAGGCACGGCTGCGGGCGGCACGGCTACCCTAGAGCTGCGACGGTTTACGGGCGGCACGTTGATCTATACCTTCTCGGCTACGGGGGCGCTTCAGTCGGTAGCGCTAAGCCCTGCTACGGCCATTGCAGCCGCCGATTGGTACGAGCTGTATTTATACGGCAGCGCGCTAGGCACCGTTACGCTTCTTGAAGGCGTACACATCGAGGTGCGGTGATGTCGTTTAGCTCGGAGCTCAATCGATATCTGGCAGGCAACGCAGAATATTTTTTTCGATTGCGGCAGCTTTTGATCGCCAAAGGCTGGACCGTACCGCAGGACAGCGACGGCACTACCTACAGCTCTTCGGGCGTGCAAATCACCAATGCCAATCTAAACGTGGCCAATTCGATTTGGAATCCGCTCGCGTGGTATCGCCTGGTGCATCCCACAAACAAAATCGAATACATCATCCAAAAGGGCAACACAAACCCCACGACGGGCGAGTATTGGCGCATCTACACCAGCGTGGCGGGCTTTTCGGGCGGCGCGCCCAACGCCACCACGCCACCGACTGCCACCGATCAAATTCAGATTTGCGGCACCAGCGGCGCCGATCGCATTTACGGGCTTACGGACGGAGATTTCGTTACGGATTTCATTCTTGGCGATTCGTACGAAGACTACAGTTTTTACGTGCACCAGCGATGCAATGGATTGCCCGATTCACTCACGCAACGGTGCCCGATCATCAAAGCTTCGTTTGGGTTTGAAAAAGTGCTGCAAGCGGCATCGGATGACACGTCGCCGTATGTGGCGATTTGTTCCACCACGGGAGGATCGGGCACTTCGTTCGATCTGTATGACAGTCTTAGCAACGTCTTTCGTGGCGATGACACCATAGGAACGCAGCGCGGCGCCGTGGGAAGGCACAGGCAAGGGCTAACAGGCGCGCAATGGGTAAAGTGGGGTCTTACCTATCCCGCCCAGCCAGGGCCTGGAGGGATTGGGAATCTAAACGATTCTCCAGGATCGGGCTCGGGCGCATACGGAGCGCTACCGTATTTTTGGCCGTTGTTTTATACGCGTGGTGGTACGGTTTCGCAGATCACAACCGGCGTTCAAACGTGGCCATCCAACGGATACAAGGGCTTGTCTAGATTGTTTCGATATGCGCATCGCCAGATCCAAGGCGCGGCACTGTTGGAACAGAAATATTTTGCGCAGTTTTCATCCATCGTTATTCCGTGGGATGGGCAATCGGAGATCAAATAGATGGCGTGGAGTTTCACACTAAACCTAGAGCCTGCTACCGATGGCGAGTTTGTCTACAACCTCAAAGAGGCACTCAAGGCGCAAGGCCGAACGGTGACAAGTTCGGGAGACGCGACTAATTTCAGTTCGTCAAGCGACGTGATCACGACTGCAGCGGAGATGAACACAACGGATGCTTGGTTTGTGATCGAAGATCAAAACGGGTACCAGTGGTGCTTTCAAAACGTTGCCGCGCTGAGATGGTCCGTATCGTTTAGCAAGACGGGTGTTTTCACGGGTGGAAGCGCAACCGTGCGCGCGACGGCAACCGATGAAGTGGTGGTTGGTCCGGCATCTTCGGCAAGTATTTTCGGCACCGATAACAGCTACCGACAAGATATTATCATCGGCGCATCGGGCGAGGGATATTCGTGGCTAACCTATAGTCGCGTGCGAGCAACGGGCGTCGTGCGCACGGCATGGTGGCAAGATGGCGTGGTCAATCCAAGCGCATCGGATCCCTACCCTGTAGTGCTTGGCGGGTGTGGAGTAAGCACGAATCAATGGGGAGTTTCGAACGCGGGATTTTGGCGTGCTGCAGCAAAGCCATCGGATGGCGCGATCAGTTTACTGATTGATTCGGCTGGAACGCAAACGCTAGTCAATCATGCGTTTGAAGTGCCTGGCATGCTCACGACGGCGACGATCATCAGCGCTGGGTATTTGAATCCATATAGCGACCAATACGCAGATAACACAGTCGACACGTTCCCGATGCGGTACGTAGTCAATAGCAACGTTTCGCCGGTAGGACCTCGCATTGCAAAAGGTGAGTCTCGTTTGTTTCGCAGCAATCCATCAGGGTCACCCGCACCCGTTGCATTTGATCAAACCACTACGCGAGATCGCACGTTTTGGGGTTTTGTGTCGGTACCGTGGGACGGCGTAACCGTTCCAAACAGTGGGGCATAGCGATGGCGTGGACGTTTTCAGTCAATAACCGTTATCCGTTGGGTGCCGAAGCGTGGCATCAGGCGGTGGTGTTCAACCTCAAGGCGCAACTAAAGGTAGCGGGCTGGACCGTAATCACATCAAGCACAGGCCTAGGCGGCTCCTATTCGCCAGCAAACGGCGACGTAATCTTAGCAGCGACGAATCTAAACGCTAGCTCTTGGTGGCGGGCGCAAGCGCCAGCGGTGAGCGGGCAGACGCGAGAAATTCTGTGCTTCCACAACAGCACAGGCCAGCGATACGACGTGGATTATTCGGCAGCTGCCGGATTTTCAGGCGGCGCGCCGGGAGATACGACGGCGCCCACGGCCACGGACCAACAGCGCTTTACCAGCAACACGGCAAGCAACGAATGGATCGCCAACGCCAACACGTTCGCCGTGGATTATGTCATGGGAGGCGCTGCGGAAGGCTATTCGTTTGGATGCTTTCAAAGGCTTCTAGGCTCGGGCGGTTTGGCAGGCGGCATTGGCCTCGATGTGCTGACGGAGTGCAGCCAATACGACACGGATCAGGCCATCGTGTGGCGCGGCACGCGCACCAGTCGAGATTGGTGGAGCACGACGAGCGCAACTTCGTGGTGGCAAGGCGGCTTGGCTACGGCTACGGGCACGACGGCCAGCGCGGCCTTTGGTTGGCACCGTAAAGGGCTGAGCAGCTCGGCATTTGTCAACTACGGCGGCTTGATGCTGATGTCGCCGTATTCGACGGGCTACACGCAAGCGCTTCCGGCGATATCAGTGGGTGCATTTAATGGAACGCGGCAGCCAGTCGAGATGCTGTACGGTCGCTCGGCAGCGCTCACCACGCCAGGGCCCAAAGGAAAATCTACCATGTTCCGCATGGTCTACGGGGGCTTAGAGCTGAGCGAAGTATTGCCAGGTAGCGGCGCCTACGATTGGCGCTCGTGCGGCTTGGTGCTCTACCCATGGCCACAAAACACGAAACCGCTTTTCTAGGAGATGATCCATGGCAGATTTTAACGAGCTACACCATCCCTACGCAGCCGAGCGGCTTTCGCTTGCGAAATTGCCCAATCAATTTTTGGAAGCCGGCGCGCCGCCTTTGCTGATTCAACAGATTTTCGATAGCGGCACCAATGGGTTTGTGTATTACAGCACGCGCGTGGTCGACTTGGCGCCCTCGGCGAGCATTACCTATCCGACCTATACGGGCACTCTTAACACGGCGACGCACGCCATTATTCACATCGTTCGAAGCTCATGATCGATCACAGCACATGCGGCGGGGGGCTTGGAAGCGGGGGGCTTGGCGCAAACCCGTTTGGCTCGGGCTACGAGCTGGCGCTACTTAGCGCGCGGCAGTATTCGCTCAATTCGGTAGACGTGTTTTTCCTAGGCGTGCCCGAAGCGAGCAACGCGTTTTCGATTACCGATGTGCTCAATACGGTCAACTGGAGTCTTTCGGTGGTCGAGCCGTACGGCGCGCAAAACAGATTGGTGCAGGACGTGGTGCGCATCGACGCATCGACCATCCGCGTGTTTGTCGACGGACCACTACAGCAAGATGTGACCTATCGGGTTACGTGCAGTCTTTCCGTGCTTTCGGATTTGGGCATACCGCTCGATCCAGGGTGCGACTATGCAGACTTCGACACGTTTGGTCTGGCGTTCTCGACGCAAAAAGCCAACGGCCAAGTGATCGAGCCGCGTACGGATTTGGCCAACCCGTACCTGGAACGTGATTCGGTGCAAGAGCCTACGGCGCTGGGTACGTTTCAACTGAACGATCGACGCGACTTAGCGCTCGTTACGGGCGATGCTTACTTGCGAAAGCGCATTATACGGCGCGCGACTACGGCGCTGGGCGGCTTCTTTCATTTGTCGGGCTATGGATTTTTGGAGCCGCTCAAGGCGCCCATCACGCCCGATTTGCTTCGCCGCATGCAGACGCAAGCCCAGGCGCAGGTGTTGCGCGAGCCGGACGTTACGCAGGCAAGTGTAGTAGTGCAGCGGGATCCAAACTCGCCGTTTCTGGTGATCGTCACCATCAAAGCGACCACGGTGGGTGGCACTGTGGTGGAGGCGGATTTCACATTGGATGCAGCAACCTAAGGGGCAACTATGGCCGACATTCCTACACGCATTGATCTATTCAACATCGGCGCCGATGAAATCTTGTCCCGTAGCGCCGTGCGTACGCCTGGACAGCGCATCAATCCCGATGAGATTTTCACCGAAGGCTCCGACATCAACATCGTGACCGCAAGCGCTTCGGCGATGGCCGAAGAGGTGCAGCGGCAGATGGTGCTCAAGATCGCAGCGCTCTATCTCGACACGGCCGAAGAGGAGGATCTCGATCGATTTGTAGCCGACCGGTTTAGTCCCGACGTAGTGCGCAAGCAGGCAAGCCCAGCGGTCGCCATCGTCAGCCTTTCGCGCGCGGGCGGTACGCTGCTCGACATTACCTTTGCAGCCGATACCAAACTGCGCACGGTTGCAGGTACCGAGTTTCGCACGCGCTTTGCGGTATCGCTTGCCGCAGGGCAGGTCGGGCCGGTGACCGTCGAAGTGCAGGCCACCGAAGCGGGTACCGTGGGCAACGTAGCGGCCAATACCATCGTGCAATTTGTCGAGCAGCCCGAAGATCCCGCCATGGTAGTTACAAATCTAGAGCCGGCAGCCGGCGGCGACGATGTGGAAACCGATGCGCGCCTAAGGGAACGAGCGCGGCAGTTTTTCCGCACGGCACGGCGCGGTACGCTTTCGGCCATCGAGTTTGGCGCCCTTACGGTGGCCGGAGTGCGGCAAGCAACGGCCGTCGAAGAGCGCGACGCAAACGGCGACGAAACCGGGCGCGTGCAGCTCTACGTGGCCGACGCGCAAGGGCAAGGCAACACGTCGCTAGTCAACGCGGTGCTAGGGGCGCTGCTGGAGTATCGCGCAGCGGGCATCGTGGTCGACGTGGTGGCGTCCACACCGGTGTTTGTCTCCATTCGCTACCGGTTGCGATTTGACACCGGCGTGGACAGCACCGAAGCGTTTGCATCGATTCAGCTGGCCACCTTGTCAGCGGTCAACGCACTACGGCCACAGCAAACATTGGAAGTGTCTTTGTTGTTTCAACAAGCAAGGTCTGTGCCTGGGGTGATCGTGCTCGATGATGCCATCGTGGCGCCGGTGGGGGACGTAGTGCCGGCAGCCGGCGAAGTGATTCGAACCCAACTTGCCTTGATTTCGGTGGAGTAGGCCTATGCTGTTTCGCATCCAAAGTTCGGCGCAGGAAAAAAAGAACACGTTGGCGATGCAGTTTCATTTGCTTCCCCCTTCGCAGGCGACGTGCACGGGCTGTTACATGGATCGAAACGTGTTTCATCTCGATCGGCAGTTTTGGATTTTTTGCGAAGCGTGTAACGATTTGCAGCTGGTGTGTTTTAGTTTGAACAGTCTTCTTAGGCTGGTGAACTAATGGCGTTTCTGCCGCTTACCCAAGAGCAGCTACTAGACCTTGTTCGCAAGATCTTTCCAGCGGATTACGTCGTTCCCATCGAGACGGAAGCCGAGGGGCGCGGATGGGATGTGTTCGCGCAGCAAGCGGCGCAGTTGGCGCGCGTGGCCGAGGCCATCGATACCACTACGCAAGCGTATTACTTGCGCTATCACAGCACGCAGACGAACGCGCCGGCAGCCGGCGGCGTGCAGGCTACGGGAACCGTCGAGCTAACGCGCGAGCCGCCCCTAAGCGGCGACATCGTACTATCGGCAGGCACGCTGCTTTCCACCTATCAGCTCAACGCGCGCGGCGTGATTACCGAAGGGCCGATTTTTAGTTTGGTCAGCGACGTAACGCTGCCAGCCGGATCGATGTCGGCGGTAACGGCTGGCATTCAGTGCACGCGGCAAGGCTACCAAGGAAACGTGCCTGCGCATCGCGTAACAGGGTTTACGCTGCTTGGCCGAGCGCTGATCGAAGGGGCCGAGGTATTGACGGCCAACACCGTGCGCGATCAGGGCGTGCCCGATCGATTTACCGAAGCGATGATCGGGCGCTACGTCGAGTTTACTTCAGGCGCCAACAGCACGACCTATCCACGCAAGATCACGAACGTCAACCGCACGACCACCACGACGATCACGGTCGACGGTCCTGCGCTGGTGTTTCCCGATACCGCCAACGTGCGCGTGCTTGAATACGAAGATCTAAACATCGTGGTGGATCAACCCGACGAAACATCGGGAGGCAAAAACGCGTTTTTGGACGCGACCGGAAGGGATCGAAACATCGGTCGCGCATCTGGAGAATCGGACGATGCGTATCGATTGCGTCTAAGTTATCTCGACGACACGATCAGCCCTGGCGCCATCGAACGGATCTGCGCTCGCATTCTAAGCCCGTACGGCATTCGGTATCGTCTGCTCGAAACGCGAGACATCAATGGGCTTTGGGGATTTGTGTTCGACCTGGATCCGTATGACTACGGAACCCTTGCATCGGGCCAAGTGTTCTTAGGGAACGTGTGCGGTTTGGTTCGCTTTTTTGTGATATTGGTAGGTCCAGGCAATCAGGGCGATTTTGGCGCCCCTTACGATGCAACTAACTCGCCGAACCCCAACGCGTGGGATGAAATGTTTTTCGATGGCGAGCCGGTAGTGTACCTAAACGTTATTGCCGCACTGTATGATGCGGTAGAGCAAGCACGGGCTGCAGGGGTATGTTGGCAGCTAATATTGGATCAAGATTTGTGAGGTAAAAGCCATGAGCGGAGTCGACAACGTAGTCATTAACAATCTAGAGCGCGCATCTTCCACGGACATCGATAACCTGCAATCGCTTGCGGGGCGCTTCGTAGCAGAAACGCTTGCGAACTGGTTACTCGATCGGCAAGGCACAGCGTCGACATCGATGCCGACCGAAACGCGGCGCGCGGTGGTGCTGGGCGGGCTGGAAGCTACGCCGCTTTCGGCCAACGTATCGATCAGCCCTGGTATTTTGGTGCAGGATAGCGCAACGCTTCCCCCTACGCCTGGCGCGCTGGATTCCGATTACCGCTGGGGTCGGTTGGACGCGGTTGCAACGGTGGTGATGCCGTCGCCTGTTTCGAACACCTGGTATTTGATCGAAGGCCAAGTAGATCAAGCCACCACGTTGACTTCGCTAGTGGATATTTTCAATCCGTCTACGCAAACATTCACGCCAACTTCGCTACCCAAGCGAAAAGAAAACTCGGTTGTATTTCAGGTGCTCACGGGCACTACAACCGATGCCCCTACTCCAACGGGTGGCAACTGGGTACCGATCGCGGTGGTGTTTAGGCCTGCAGGCGGCGGAGCGGTGAGCGTGGATCACATTTACGATGTAAGACCATGCATTGAACGCAACGAAGGCGGCATTCAGCGCACGGCGCGCCTATTTCGGCAGGTCAATGCGTATGCAAGCACTGGAACGCCCGGAAGGATGGTTGCGTTTTCGGTGAACTACGAAGGGGTGATTAACGGAAAGCGCGGATGGATCAAAACCAATCAGCTGCTAGGGCCGAATATGTTCACTCCGATCGCTACGTTTGGATCCATCATTGACCCGGATCACAACACGACGGCAGACGGTCGAGGTACCAATCATTATTTGTACTTGGCGCCGTGGTATGGGTTTATGCCTCGTGGGCAGCGCATTATGTGCCGCACAAAACCTTCAACCGATTCGGTCCAGCGGTTTGACTCGCGTGGCATTTTGGTGCTTTCTACCGTTCCACCTGCTGCGCAAGGCGAGCAAACCAACGGAGCAGCCATCCGGTTGCCGCATCCATGGTCAAGTTACAACGTGCCTGCTGGTGAAGCAACGCTGGTGTGTGCGTTGAAGAAAACGACAGCGGACGGATACGTGATGCAATCGACCGACATGTCGAACAACTTTATTTTTGATTCGTTCAATCTGTATTCTGCATCGGGCGTTGGGGTGGTGCCTGTATCAGGTGATATTGATTATGCTGGTGGCACTACGCCTGGTGCAGGTCGCCCCCCCGTCAATGCACAAAGCGCCATTGTGGAATTTACATGCGTCAACGCGGGTGCGTCGATTTTCTTTTTGCAGATTTGGGGCCAAGTCGATTCCGGTGTTGCCGATGCCACGGCATTTTTTATGCGTGAACAGCAGCCGGAAACGGCGCGCCGTTTTGTGGTGCCTGTGCATACGCTTGTTTCGTTTCGGCAATTGTTTCTTGCTGGAACAAACTGCGATATTTTGTATGCCTTATTCGGGTGGACCGATTGAATGCCGCTTATCGTTCAAGGCAATCCTGTATTTGTAGAGGATACCAAAGGGCAGCGGATTTTATCCGCAAGTTATTTGGAGGATCCGAGGTTCAAGCTCGGAAAAAACAGCTTTCGCCTTCGCCGTACAAACTGGGTACGTGGGATTTGCTTGCATACGCGTATGGGTATATGGCCGATTACGCTGAAGGATGAATCGCCAAATCGGCGATGGGATGAAATGGTAGCGGAGCGCTGGGAAAACTCGGGGCGCATGGCGGGTGCCCATCTCGCCGTGGATTCGGATGGCTCTTTTGTGTGCATGTCGGATCTGGCTACAACGGCAACTTATCACGCGGGTCAAGTCAACGAATATTCGATCGGTATTGAAATGTACCAAGACACAGAAGGTGCTGTGCACAAAGCCACGCTTATGAGTACGGTGGCCCTTGTGGACGCCATCACGCGGATCTTTGGTATACAGCGGCAAGTGTGCTCGGAGCGTCAGCTAAGTTTGCGGTTTGCTTCGCCTGTTCGTGGACGAACGAAAACGGCCAACCTTGCATACCATCCAGGGGGGCGGGAAGGGCGCGATTTTGTCGGCATCTACGGCCATCGCAACTGCACACGCAATCGCGGTCTAGGGGATCCAGGGGATCTGATTTTTCAGTTTTTGAAGCTTGCTGGCTACGAAGAATTTGATGCGGACGCGGACGAAGATCGGCACGTGTGGCAATCGCGACAAGCGCAGCTTGGCTTGCCCGAAGACTGCTTAGACGGCATCGCAGGCCCGATGACGTGCGAGGCGCTACTCGATCAAGGCAAGCCCTACGGGCTTTGGGTACCGCGCCCCACGGACTAGAGCCGGCTACGCATTTAGCGTATGGTTACAGGCATGGTCGGCACCGGAAGGTTTACCCCTGCGAAGGAAGAAATGCGCGCAACGCGCGTTTCGCACGATGCCGAGCCGAGCATGGATCAAGAGCTCTTGCAGCGCGTGATGACGGCCGTGGTGAAGATTGAAAAAGACGTAAGACGTTTGGAGGCAAACCAAGAGATTCACGCGGTGGATCTTCAGTCGGTTAGCAAGCACACCCAAGACTTGACCATGATCAAAAAAATCGCCGTTGCGATCGTGTCGATGTTGTTCCCGTACTTGGTCGCGGCGGTTCCCAACGCTATCAAAAGTTACCAGCGGCTTGATCAGTTGGAAAAGAATGTCGACCGATACAACGATCGATCGGCGCAAGTGATTTTAGATATTCAATCCCTTCGTCAGCAAGTAGAGCGGGAGACGGTGCGAAACGATGAAATGCTGGAAAAAGAAAAGCGAATAGAAGAGTTGCAAAAGGAACTTGAAAGATTGCGCAAAAACAAGCGATACTAGCCTTCGATTTGTCCCCTTTTGTGTTCTGAGGTTTGCGCTATGTCTAATATTGGATCCGATAATATTTTCGACCGTCACTTTGTGCAGTATCCACCCGGAACAGTGCATCAAAAAACAAGTGGCACTTCAGGCACCTATCAGGCCACCACGCAGATCGGCAAGTTGCATCAGCTGTGCTGCAAGGTGGATGTGTTGGTAGAGCGTGGCACGGGGGCATCGGTCACGGTGTCGACGGGCAATCTTGTGTTTGCAGGCGAGCGCTTTGAGTTTACGCCATTGACGGGCGTGGAATCGCTTGGGTACAAAACGCTTTCAGGTGGCGCGTTTTCTACAAGCGACATTTTGACCCTGTGCATTCGTGAGGCGTAATGGTTGGTTTTTATCGTCAGCGTGGGCGCATTCCAGGGCGAACCGGAAGCGTTACTAAACAATCCACGTTCATCAGCAACCAAGCCGGATCGTTCACTCGGTCTTCATCGGCTACGTACCGCACGGGGGCGATGAGTGTCGCGCTTGCAGCAACGGACGTGTTGCGGTTTCAAAACCTTGGAGACGGCAACGGCGCCAATGCGTTTTACGAAGGGTCTCGAACTAATATTCATGGTTTTTCTCATTCAACTGGTAGTTGGACACAAAATCCGCCAAACAACATTGGCCAAAACAACATCGGCACGGCACCCGATGGCACTGTAACAGCTGGCAGAATTTACAAAACAGGCTCCGGATCATTTGGCCCATCCATATTGTTGAATGGTGGGGTTGTCGCTGGTTGGTGTTTGTCTTTATGGGTTAAAGATTATGGGGGTACAGTCGGAAATTCAGAACGTTTTCGGTTCTCTTATAGTCAAGGGATGGCGGTAAGATTTACCATCCCAAGCGATTGGACATATTTAAAAGCTATTGAACCGACTACGATCGCGATCCCTGCAGATGCCACATCGTTTGAACATCGATTAAATATCCCAAAATCGTCGGCCCCTGCAGATCCAATCATTAATACTACTAGCGATTTTTTAACGTGGGGATGCCAGCTTGAGGTTGGATGCTTGTTCCCAAGTAGCACGATCATCACGATTGGCGCGCCTGGTGTTCGAGGTGCAGACACCAAACTGCTTACCACGGCGCAATACAGCTCAAGAGTGTTGACCGATCCATCGCAAGGCTACGCAATCCCCGAATGGGCATCAAGCGACGTAGCAAACGGCAATGAGTTTTGGCTTTATTCGTTTGGGGGATCCAATAGCGGAGTGAGGCTACGTAAAGCATCGGGCGATGTAAAGCTTGAATGCGTAGACGGTGGCGCGGTGCAGGTGGCTAGCAACCCCCTTACGTACAGTGCAAACCAAAGAATCAACTACATCATTGATCCAGCGGATGGACAAATCACGGTTTCGAATGCCACGACGGGAAACGGGATGGTCACAGGGTCTAGTTGGGCTTTTGACTCTGCAACGTGCCGTATTGCGGGAGTAGTCAGCGGCACAAACGAGCTTTTCGGAGCGATTAGCGATCTGGTGTCTGTATGAAAATGATCTATGGGCAGATTACCAGGTTGCCCCCTGGGTATTGGGACACGCCCGATTACTACACGGTGCTAAGCGAAGACGGCACCAGATCGCACGCGGTGCTCATTCGTTCCGATACGCGCGATTGGTACTGGATTCAGCCCATCTTGGGAGACGTACCGACCGAGGCGCAAAAAGAAATCGACGAAATCCCCCTGGCGGATTTGAAAGCCACGAGCCGATTGAAAGTCGCGCCGTGCGGTGTGGCCATCGATCCGAAATTTATTCAGGCCGAAGCAGACCGCACGCAAGGCGATGCGGAGCCCGTTGCAGACGCGCCCAAGTAATCCCCAAACAAGGAGTCAGCACATGTCCGAACGATCCGAAGAGCGCGCCCACCAGGAGCACTTATGGCGTACGGGCGTGATTGCCGCGCTACTGATTTTCATCGGCGCTGCGGTCTTGGTGCTGGCGGTCACGCACGAAGCGCCCGACCTTCGGGCTCGGCTGGAAGGCGCGCTTGCGCTTTTGTTCCCCGCGCTGCTTGACTCGTTGCGGGTCGCCAAGCAACAGCATCGGTCCTTGGTAGCACTACCGCTCGAAGACGAAGACACCGACCCAAGTGGCGCCACAAAGACCACGACCAGCTCGCTGTTGGAAGAGTACGCCAAAACGCGCCGCTTCCCGGTAGACGAACCCTAGAGGGAAACGCAGGATTTGGTTTTTCTGTTTGGCGCGACGTTGCCTTATACGACGGCGCTCGGAGCAAGTGGCTATGGTAGTCCAATCCCGGCATGGTCTGGACGACCGGTTGGCAGGTGGTGGCAGCATCCAAGCAATTCTTTATCGGGTCTTGCCGGGCTCTTTGGGCTCTTCTAAAATCCAGTCTGATTGCTCTTTTTACAGTAGGATCATCGGTTTGGATACAAGGGGGCCATCTCCCTGCATAATTCCTTAATTTCTATTGGTAAACCCTAGAGGTATCAGTTAAGCGTTACTTAGCGGGTAACGGTTTGGCTGATACGTATGGTGACAAAAACGAAGTCTTTGCCCCAATAGATGCGTTTTTGTTATCCTTGGATGTGCGATGAACAAAAAAGCTTTCAGTAGTATGTAGAGCTGCATTTGTTGGTTGCGCAAACGGGTCTTGAAGGGCGGGATTATGCAAAGGGTATCCCGCCCTCGGACTTTTATTCGGACGAAGCCGACTAGAATAAAAGCCCTTCGACATTCTTGAAGGCGCTACACGTGCAGACTGTTGCGCGGAACACCACAGGGATCGGCCCCATCTTGTCTTCCTTGTGGCCCTTGAACCGTAGTTGTTATGTACGTCTGTTCCGATCATAGGTCTACCCGAGGTTGGCTTAGTGACCGTGCAAAGATTCCATCCTTTGCAGGGCTACCGACTACATGAAACCAACGACACACGGTCACAGACAAACAGCATCTGTGGGTACCGGCAGGCGTAGTCGATCCTCAAGTTTAATGTCAACGGAATTTCTCCTCTCACTGGAATCTCGGAAAACGGGATCCCTTTTTTTCTTTAGAATTTGGGGGGATTTTGAAAATCCGAAAAAGCAGGTATCGATCTTGCAAGGGCAATTCAAGGGATCTGTAAGTCTTAAGAGCGCCTAAGAACTTTGGGGCGGCTTGGCCTTTTGAAACGCAAGACAAGGGACGGGCGCGCATGCAAAACCGGCTGTGGTACGCTGCCGGGCACTACGCGGAATCTCCCGTGCAAGGTTAGGTAGGCATATGCAGAATTGGATCGCAGAAAAGATTGAATCATGGCCCATTGAAAAACTGATCCCATCGGCGCGCAACGCGCGCACGCACAGCGAGGTGCAGGTGGGGCAAATCGCAGCGTCCATCCGGGAATTTGGTTTTACCAATCCGGTCTTGATCGGCGACGATGGCTCGCTTGTGGCGGGACACGGCCGGCTTTTAGCCGCGCACAAGCTGGGCATAGCGCAGGTGCCCGTGGTGGTGCTTTCGCATTTGACCGCTACGCAGCGCCGCTTGCTCATGCTGGCGGACAACAAGATTGCCGAAAACGCCGCCTGGGATGATGACCTTTTGCAGGCCGAGATCAGCGCGCTTTTGGAAGAGGGGGCCGAGTTAGGTTTGACCGGATTTGATGCCGATGAAATCGACAAGATGCTGGCCGGCATGGAAGCGCTAGCGGGACAAACGGATGAGGATCTGGTGCCGGAGCCCGAAGAGAATCCCGTTTCCGTGTTGGGAGACATTTGGCTTTGTGGCGATCACGTGGTGGGCTGCTTGGATTGCACGCAGCCGGAAAGCTACGATGCGATCATGGGCACGGAGTCGGCGACCATGATGTTTACTGATCCGCCGTACAACATCGGCATGGGGGATTATGCCACAACGTTTCGACATAAGATCCGAGGCGAGAAATCACGCCCCATTCAAAACGACAACCTCGGCGAAAAATTTGGTGCGTTTCTCGAAGGTTTTCTAAAAGCATCCTTACCGCACGTCGAAGGTGGTTGTTATGTCTCGATGAGTGCCGATGAAATGAGTGCCTTGCAAGCCGCTTTCATGAGTGCAGGGGGGTCATTTAAGACATGGATTATTTGGGTTAAGCAAGGTCCTACCTTAGGCAATGCCGATTACCAACGGCAGTATGAACCTTTCCTTTATGGTTACAGCAATCAAGGAAAACGCTATTGGTGCGGCGCTCGAGACCAGCGCAACGTCTGGAACTTTGATCGGCCTACGGATTCCAAACTCCATCCAACGATGAAGCCTGTGGCGTTGGTAGAAAAATCCATCAGCAACTCGAGCCGCGTGGGCGATGTGGTGCTCGATCCGTTTGGTGGCTCGGGAACTACCATGATTGCGTGTCAGAAGCGAAGCCGCAAAGCGCGCCTTTTGGAAATCGATCCGCACTACGTGGATGTCATCGTGCGGCGCTGGTGCGAATACACAGGCGAGGATGCAAAACGACAGTCCGATGGCTTGTTGTTTTCCGATGCGCTCTTAGGAAAGCCTCAAGAGCCATCCCAATCCCTTGCGCCCACAAAGTCGATCGCTCCGAAAAACGGAACCAAGAAAGGCAAGGCAGATGAGAAACGAAACAAGAAAAAACCCGACCCAC
>OFRC01000020.1_pt1 | contig 51506 bp, 63 predicted proteins | sample 1543051 | NCBI WGS metagenome assembly OFRC01 (sample SAMN07774231, study PRJEB24372) | wastewater metagenome
GAACATCGCCACCCCGTAGAACAGCGGGCTATCCGGTATCCACCCCGCGTTGGGGATCATGCTATCCACCACCGCCGAGGCCAGGAGCATCCCCGCCGTGAGGCTCAGTTTCTTGCCCGGTCCAAATAGGATGTGCGTCCAACTGAAGGCTTTCCCCTCCCTCATGGACACCACCGCCCCGAACACCGCGTCCAGCAATAGCAGGATGAAGTACCCGAACAGGGATAGACCGATCGCCTGAAGGTTCCCCCACAGCATCACCAGCGCCGCGATGGTGGCCTTCGTAATCACCTCCATGGGCGTTCCCCCGATGATCTCGCGGGCAGTGATGAAAAGTCGTTGCAGCTTCATTTCTGGTCTAGGTGTTTGAAATTCACGAATGGGGTCGCACGTAGCGCCTCCTCTATATTGGTGATCCTTGCCCGCATTTCAAGCGTAGCGGCCACGCTTTCGGCCCTTTCCTGACTAGCCTGCCGATCCGCGTAGATGCGCCAGCCAATGAATGCCAGGGCGAGGATCGTGGTCATGGTGCGTCCGTTACTATGCTTCCCGAAACCGTGGCGATGGGCGTGCCCTTGTATCCGCCAACCCGGTCCATGATCACGCCGGTCGTTCCCGTGGCGTCGTCGATGGGGTCGTTGCCACATCGGTAGTAGGCGATGATGCTTGCCGCTTCTGCGTTCAGGCGAGCGTCGATGGGCACCCCTCCGTTGTAAAGGGCCGTGACGTTCGCGCCCGACAATGCCGTTGACCATGGCGTAACGGCAAACAGGTTACCCGGCATCCACAGCGTGTTGTCACCACGCACCCCTATAAGCACAGGGGTGCTATTCGCTGCCGATGCGGAATAGGTATCCGTGGTAACGGTCTTAGCCTGTACCGTTCCGTTGATGTAGAAGTTGACGCCAGCGGCCGTTCCGGAGCCTGAGTACGTGATGGCTACATGGTACCATACCCCGGTCGATAGCCCGGCGTTGCAAAAGCAGAAGATGATCCCCGATGGACCGCCAAGAAGAAACCGCAGCCTTCCGGACCCACCGGTGTAGATGATCCAGCCGTTGAAGGTGCCCGTGGACCCGGCGATCTTTGACATGATCGTGTTCCCCACGGTGAGCGCGGTGAGCTTGACCCATGCCGTGATCGAGAACGCCGCCGCGCCCGTGAAATCGAGTGCCGCGATATTGCCAATGTTCACGTACTGAGTGGTGCCGTTCAGCAGCAGGCTCTTTGTGGTGGTGTATCGCGCAGGCAGGAACATCAGCGCGTGTACTTCAGGGTATAGGCCAAGTCGTTCGGGGCGCTCGCAGAAGTCACTACCAACGTCACCCGCTGCCCAACGCTCACGGTGTTCGCGGCCGTAGCCGTTCCCGTGCCTTGCGTGCTTGTCACGGCCAACGTGTTGATGCCCGTTACCGGCGTGCCGTTGATCTGGATCGCCGCGCTCAGGGTTCCGCTCTGAAGTTTCGCGATCAGCGTGTTGATGGTGAAGGCGAACGGCGCGGCCTCGCACACCACGTAGGTCTTGTTCACCGGCGCTTCGATCATGCCGTTGAACGGTAGAGGCTTCAGTGCATCGAGGGCCGTCTGAAGTCCACTGGTCTTGGCGATGGACAAGGCCGCGTCAGCGATCGCCGTAGCGTTGCCGACCGAAGTAACCGGACCCGTCAGGTTCGCATTCGTGGTGACCGTGGCCGCGTTGCCGCTGATGTTCGTCTGGTCGCCCGTATTCGTGCCGCTGGTGTTGCCGATAACGGTCTGCTGTGCGTCGGTGACGTAGTTGCGGTCGGTACTTGGGTCGATGTCCGAGGTGTCTAAGTCCACCGCCCCCGTCTGACCGTTGACGCTATCCACCGCCCCGCCGCCGCCAGCCGCCCAACTCCACGTACCGTCAGGGTTCGCCGTTGGTACTTGGCCGGTGGTCGGTCCGCCTTGGTCGTAGAATAGGTCGCCGAGCGCTAACACGCCACTGTCCGGACCTATATCTGTGCGCGATCCAAGGCAAGTAACATTGTTGGTGCCAACAAAGCATCCGTCAGCATCAACCCCGTTGCTGATCGCGCAATCGACGACCTCTAGGCCGTCTGCATATACATCTGCGAGATACCCATCGTTGTGGGTAGCGGTGATCTTGGCCCCAACTATTCGTGCAATTCCGCCCTCGTGTGAGATTCCGCGCCCAGCAAAGCTGTGCTCGATCGTCTTGGCATAGATGTTCGTAACGCCGCTCGTTATGCTCCCGATCTTATTGCAGACCGCGCTATCCGCATAGACATTGAAGGTCGCCTCACCTTCACTGATGATCAATGAAGTCCCCGATGTGATCTGATCAATACGCATGGAGATCTCTCCACTTGGATTGGCGCAGTAGAACGCATCCGCCGACGCGATGCCGGTTCGTGCTCGCATTATGATGTCTACGTTCGTTCCGGTATCGCTGCCGAATATGTCCGCCCCGTTGCTCTCTACGTGATCGGCATTAATGCGAACGACCGAATCACTGGCCTTCCACAGCGCCACATACCCGGAACTGCCACCGGCCCACTCGAAGTGTCCAGATCCATCAACCCTGAAACTATCCACCACGTCCGTTAGCTCGGTGGTGAATATTCCAGGTAAGACGCCGATAGGTGTTCCAGTACAGATCACCTTGGCTCCGGGATCAAAGTCGTATACGATACCATTCTTAACAAGGCCGTACTCATCGTAGATACCGGGGCGCACTTTAATCGTGTCCACAGCCGTTGCCGCATCACGCGCCGCTACAATAGTCAGGTAAGGAAGATCCGCCCGGTCGGGTAGCGCGGTCCCGTCATTGCCGAACACGGCATCGACGTAGAGCGTGTTGCCCCTTTTTTGGCTGAGATCAACAACCACGTTAACCGTCTCCGTTGCCATGCTAGTTGATGTTGATCGTTAGGGTATTGTTCACGCAAGGATCGAAAGGCCCGAACGTGTCCACAGGTACGCCGTTGATCTGGATGATGCCGTCGTATGGGCAGGCCCCTCCGCAGGGCGTTGCCACGAACGGCACCTGTGCCGGACGTATCGCTGGGCTTCCGTCGCTATCGGTGTGCGTGATGTCATCCAAGGCGATGTTCACCGATTGCCCGCTCAGGATCGCGGTGGTGCTGATGACGGTAGGCACACTGTTACGGACCACCGCCGTAGCGTCCGGAGCCGTCAGCGCAACCGCCGTGTTCGATGGTACCGCCGCCGTACTGATCGGGTTGTTGTCGGTATCCCTCAACTGAGCCTGACCGCTTGGAGCAAGCCAGCGCGTGCCGTTCCAGCTACCTACCGGCGTTCCCAACGTGTTTAACACCGGGATGTCGATGGTGTCCCCGCACTCCGGTGCTGCCACCGATACGCCGTTCAGTTGGATGTCGATCGGGTCGCAGGGTCCGCTTGGGTCGTCCGGAACCTCTCCGCCAATGGTGCATGGACGCACCCGAACGGAAAAGCAGTCGTACTCGCCGAAAAGAACCCTCTCGCCTTCCGGGTCCAGGATGTAGAAGTAGAAGTTGTGGTTCTCGTTCAGGCCGGAAACGCCAACGGTCATTGCTTCGCCCTCCACCGCCTCGAAGGGAAAGGAGATCTCGCGTCCGAGGTACTTGAAATAAGCCGTGTACGTACCCGTCACAGCAGCATCGATCGGAAGCGTAATGAATCCGTCCCCGGCTCCTATGCAGCCAAGGTCGAAGGTCTTATTGCAGCAGTTAGCAGACAACGCCTTCGGGCACGCAGGCCGGTGTTAGGAGCAGTGAATCGCGGTACTGTACATCGAAGTCCACCATGATCAAGCGGAGGTTGTCGTCGGGGATCCCTTCGGGGGCCATTTTGGTCTCCTGCTTCACGATGAATTGCTTGTCGGTCGACCACGTACGCAGGCGGACCGCGTACCGTATCTCGTGGTTCTCGCAGTTCAGAATGGCGTACGCAAGGAACCGTGCCAGTTCGTGCTCGTTGGTGTAGACGTGCATGTACACCGCGCGGAGCCGGGCGATGGTGCTCATGTTCTTGGCGGAGGTCAAACGGCCCTCCACGAACATGCCGTCCCACCCGTCGCGGAAGCGGATGTAGAGCCTTCCGTCGTTGCGGTCATCCACACCCACCCACTCTTCAGGCCCTTCCTTCACGATGATACCCGTGGGGTCTTGCCGCGCGATGTACTTCACCGCCTTCACGTAGGGCAGTTGAGCCATGAGCTTACCGGCCATATCCGCCGCGATCTGGTCGATCATCCTGCAATGAGTTTGTCGAGCGTTTCTTCAGCCGCGATCCGTAGGCGGTCCGTCAAGGCGTCGATCTCGCTATCGCTACCGGCGAAGATGGTGCCCTTTGTCACCTTGAAATGCTCCTCGTTCCCTTCGGCTTTCTTTCTGGCCGTGTCGTTGGTGAACGCGATGGTCGATACCCCACGCTCCGTTCCCGAAGCGATCGAATTGGACAGTTGCCCCGTCAACTTCAGGTTCACCTTGTCCACAGCCCGGCCCATGAACGAACGGAAACCAGACCAGCCATCGGGGAAGTATTGCGATTTGCGGGCCTTGGCTCCGTACTTACCTCGGCCCTTCAGCTTCGAGGTCGGGATCTGGCTCCCGTACTTGGCGAACGCGCCGGACACCGAAACGTAGATAGGCTCGGTGGAATACTTACCGATCTGACCGCCTTCCGCGTCCTCGCCATCCAAAAAGATCCGCTGCTTCATGTCCCCCTCCATGTCCAGGATAGCGATAGCCTGCTCCGTCTCGATCGCCTGGGTCAGTGCTCCGGGGATCAAGCTCAACAGCGCGGCGGCTTCCTGTGGGGTTAGGTCGGCCATGGGTCAGCATTTGGAACACGTACGCGATTTGGTCTTCACCGGGCGGCGGGTGCTCTTCGATGCCGTCTTGACCTTCGGCATGCGGACCTTCAAACGGGCGGGTCGCTTACGGATGGGCATGGGAGTAGTTTGCTCCCTCGCCACAGATCAAGCAGCCAGGGTCAAGTTGGGAAATGAAGTGAGCGAGGTACTTCGTTGGGTCTTTCATCGCGCGGGGTAGCTCGATGGTCATCCACATTTCGAGCGTTGCCGCTGCCCATTCCTTGCTGTGGATGGTGAAGTAATTGGTCCTTGGCGAGGCGATCCATTCCTGAAGAACGAGGCACCCGAACTGCCACAGGACAGCAAACCGGAAGTGCTTGAGCAGGATGCACACCACCGGGTCGATGGAACAGATCAACACGACTTCCGGCTTGATCCCGCGAAGGGTCGCGCTTTCGGTTTCGCCCGACAACCCACCACCGGCGATACCACGGTAACGGCCGTGCGAGCTACACCCGGTGCAGTTGCTGAAGTAGGCCGTCCCTTGCGCGTCACCGGTGCGCGGCTTGAACCGTACGTCCTCCACGTACACGTCAACCTTCACGGTCTTCGCCTGGTAATTCAGCCACACCTCGGTTTCTTCGCCACCGACCACGGAAACGGTCCATTCGCATTCGTTCGGGCCATCCTTCACCTTCACCACCAGGTCGGCGATGTCATCCTCGGACCATATCCACACGCGGGAAATGATAGACCGCAGCATCGCGCCGCCATCGGTGCGGACACGGACACCAACCTTGGTGGCTACCCCTGCGAGATAGTCTTCCGACCAAGTACCGATGAAACCGGCCTCCTTTGGACCGGCTTCCTCTACGTACTGGCTCAGGGTGGCCCGGATGCGGTCCACGATCATCTTCCCGGCCGTCTCCAACTTCTCGTCGATGAAGGTCTGGGCGTTGAGGTACTTGCCAGGCTCAACAGCGGCCAAAGCCGCCCAACTGATACCGGGTAGCTCCTCCACATGCAGGCCGCTTTTCGGCTTCACGTACGTACCACCCGCGCACACGGTTCGCGGCGTGATGAACCCGGCCATGCACGCGAGTTCCATGGTTATCGTTTGGCGGGTTCGGCCTTCGCTTCGTCCTTCGTTTCGAGGAACACGATCTTGGTCCCCTTGGCTTTCACAGCCTGCTTGTGCCCACGGTTGGCGTTGAAGTACTTGACCGTTTCAGCGATCGCTTTCTCCAACACCTCGGTCGGGTTGATGACCGTGATCGGCCCGTCCAACACCTCGAACTCCACACTGTGAGCGCGGAACTTCTCGGAGGCCTTCTTCGGTACCGACATGCGGACCCGGATGTGCTTCTCGTTCATGCGCCGGATAACCTCCAACGCGGGGTCGTGAAGTGGGTACATCGCGACCTTCAAAAGTCCTTCGTTGTTGTTCATCGTCTTGGTGATTTGGGTTGAGGGCGGGAAGGTATGTCCTCCCCGCCCTTTCCCCGGTTCCCTAGCTGTCAGCACCCGTCTTGGTGCCTTGGTACAGCCAAGCGTAGTTGATACCGTCGAACTCGTCGGCATCCTTGAACAGTTCAAGCGGCATCATGAACAGGTCGAAGTGCAAGCCGATGTGCAACCTCCACACGAAGTTGCAGTCGTCGTACTTCCACAGCATGTCCAACTCGATGCCCGTCACCGGATCGATGATCGTGGTGTGGCGGAACAACCCCGGAACCTCCTTGCGGAACTCGCCCCTGAACTTGTTGTAGGTCGCCATCTGAACAGCACCCGGAGCGAACGCCAGGATGTTGTTGCTACCAGCCAGCATCCGGTCCACTTCGCGGTCCTTGTACCAGTTGAAGGCACCGGTCTGACGGCTCAAGTCCTGGCCGAACTCATTGCAGCACGCGATGTCCTTCAGACGGGCGTACTCTTCGATGAATCCGGAGCCGACCACCAGCGGGGTACCTACAACGCCCATGTCCGAAAGCTGGGTCAGGAGCTTGATCTCCCCGTCCGCCTTCGCCACCGTGGTCTGACCGTCCGCATCGTAGTGCAGCAAGGGCAGGGTATTGGTGGCACCCGGCAGGAGACCGCCGACGCCAGCGTTGAACTTGGACACCAGGATCTGGTCGATCTTCTCGAACAGACCGCTCAGGTGCTGGGCGATGCGCATGGTCTCCACCTGGGAAGGGCTTTCACAGTACTTCCGCAAAGCCTCCTCGGTGAATTCCATAACGCGCGTTCCAGCGTAACCGGTCAGTTCGACCGTGTCGAGGAACCGGGGCTCCTCGGTACCAGCTTCGCAGACATCCTGCTCACTGGTAACGGTGGTGCTCACGGGCACAGGCTGCGCCCATTCGATCACCACTTGTTTCAATTTGCCGTCCCCGTCATCAACGCGGTACTTCTCGGAAAAGCCTGCGCGGTTCACGTCGGAACGCACGGCATCCAGAAGACCAACAGGACGGCGGTTGAACGCAGGATAGTTCTGCGTTGCGAGTGTATCGAGGTTCTGTTGTACGGTCGTACAAAGATCCTCCAGTTCGATTGCCATGGAGTAATAGAGGTTGAAGATTCAGCGACCTTTTTTGGAAGGTTGATCGCTTCACCTAGTAGCCCCGTTCAGTAGGGTGGGGCTCCAACCTCAGACAACGAACCGCGCACCCACGCGGAGGCGTTGCTTACTTCCCAGTGGGTGCCTTACGGAGACGTTCCGCAGCAGCAGCTTGTCCGGGGAATGCGAATTTCGGCTTTTCGGGGGCGTTGTGACCGCCGCCGTTGCCGTTGTTACCGTTTCCATTACCGCCCCCGTTGTTCTTCACGAAGTAGCCCTCCTTCTCGCCAATGGCGGCGACGGCTACCCCAAGCTCCAACGGCTTCGAGCGGTCCTTCTCAGGGTAGGCCAGAACGTCCTCGCCCTTCACCTTCAGCACGACGGCGGACTTCGTCCGATCGTAGGACATGTCGTAGAGCCTGGTGAGGTCGTCGTACAACAGCGATTCTCCTTTCTTCGGGAGAACGAACTGTCGTCCGTCCGCCGTAGCGTGTTCCCTGATCAGAGCACGGATGTGGAAGCCATCCTCAACATCCAAAGCCTTACGCTCTGCCGCCGGTACGACCTCCTCTTTGTACTTCTTCACTTCATCGCTGAATTGCTGAAGCTGCTTATTCAGGCTAGCGATCTCCCTGTCCTTGTCATCCGGGGATTTCTTCGGATCGGCCCTCACAGCGGCGAGCTTGTCCATCACCAGTTTCATCCCGTCGTCAAGGCGGGAATTCTCCGGAAGTCCGTTCCATTCGTCGTCCGTCAGGTGGTCACCTGCGAGCTTGCGCAGGTTCTTTTCCCGGCCCGCAAGGATGGCCTTCCGTTCCGCTGCCTTGATCGGCTTGAGGAATTCCCCATCGTTCTTGAAGCTCTCCCCGATCGCGGTCCGGACCTCGGAGGTCGTGCCGTCAATATCCACGTCGTCGCCGAAGTCCTCGTTCTTCACGATCATCTCAGCGACGGCCTTTGGAAAGCCGATCGATTGCAGGAATGCGAGCTTCTTCTTCATCGGGTGGTTTGGTCAACAGTTTTTGCAGGTCTTCGATCTCTTCTTCTTCGGTGCCGGTACTACGGTCACTCCTCCGCCCCCTTCTTGGTCGGCGCTGGCACCTTCGACTTTCCCAACGTGTACCGCATGATGCGACGGCCCTTGTCGCCCATCGTCTCGTTCTTCAGGTTCTCGTACGCCTTGTAAAGCATGGTCTTGCTCTGCTTCATTTGGTGGTCGTACACGTCCACCTCGGCGTTCGGGTGGAGTTCTTTGGGTTGAGCCTTAGCCATGTGATCGGTGTTGGTGTGGGCAAATGTAGTCAGCGAACCCGCCGACGCAACACCCCCCTAGTATTCGATGTCGATGGTGGCCCCTTCGCCTGAAAGGATCGCGTCCCGCACCTTAGGGTACAGCCGTTCGTATGCCAGGCTGCTACCGCTGATCATGCACTTGCCTTTGACCTCGCCAGTTCCGGTCAACAAGCATCCCAACGTATCGCCCGGAACGTTGCCGATGTGAATGAGGATAGCCGTGTAGTTGGGTACCCCGACCAGTTCGATCATGCCGCGATGCCAGCCCTTCGTTTTCTCGAACCGCTTGGTGTAGGCCGCGTTCTTTGCACCCACCGTTCGCAGCTTGAGCCGGTACGTCCCTGTCGATACCCTTCCCTTGCCGTTCAGCCCGCCCCCGGTCTTCCCATCCTGCAAGATGTAGCACTCGAACTTTCCGTTGATGTAGAGGCCGCTGATGGTGCACAGCGCCGTTTCCCTAAGCATATTGGTGTGGATCTTCATCGCTTGGCGTCATAAAGGAAGTATCCGAGCACGCCCATCACCCCGTACTTCCACACGCTACCCCAGACCCGGCCCCGCTTTTCCCGCTGGTAGAGTTTCTTCCACGCCTCGGCCTCGTTCTTCCGTTGCTCCGTCTTGCCCTGCTCTTCGATGATGATCAAGTCCAGGTTCGCCGCCTTTTGGACGGCGTTCCGGTAACGGGCCATAGTGCGAGAGTGGAAGCGTAGCTCAAAGTCCAGCCGGTCCATTCCGGCCGCACCGATCGCCATGGCGTTCAGCAATTCCCTGAACTCCTCAGCGGTCAGGCACGTCGTGTCCTGTGCTGTCGAGGCCGGGACTTGGGGTATGAAGTAGCCAGAGGTACCGATCGAGGTTGGCCCGGTAGGTTGCGAGTAAGCTATCCCCGATGCGGCGAAGACCACGGTGATCGGCAGCGCGAAGGATCGGAATGAATGCCTCATAGTCTGCCGCGTTGGTGGTGATGCTGTCAGCTAAGGCCAAAGATAGCCGGGCATATTCAGCGTTCAGGGAATCGAGGCGTTGGTTCTTGGCGCGTAGCGATACGATCACCGCTTGGTGTTGCTGGATACGTTGCTGTGCGAACTCGATATTGCCCCGTAGCCGGGCCTCGCGCTGGGTGGAAACGAGCAGCGGCCCGACCAGACCGATCACCGCGCCAATGATGGCACATACGCCACACTTGAAGTACAGGTCGAGTTGATCGTTCATGGCTTTCGGCGTGTCGGTAATGCGGTGTGGAGACAGTTGTAGCCCCCTCTGTAGATCGGCCAGGTCGTCGGGGTTGTGCCGGGAATGGTCCCCGATCCGTTGTTGAGCGCCCACACGATTTCAGTCGGTAGCTCTTCGGCGGTGATGATACCCTTGTTCACCCAACGAACGCATTGTGGACGGGATCCACCTACCCGCTTGCCGGATTTGGTCAACCGGCCCGGAAGGATGTTCCCGATGTAGCGCCAGTTGGTCAGTTCGTACTTCAGCGCGATCTCCTTGTGGACCTGACCCTCGAATTGGTTCAAGCTATCCCGTGCCACCTGACCGGCGTACTGTGCGAGCAGGCCGGGAACCTTGCGCGGTTTGCCGTCCAATGTCAGCGGTGCCAGTTCCTGACCCTTCACCAGACTGCGAATAGCTCTCTCGGCCACGTCCACCTCGCTACCGAAGTTGACGTGCTCATAAAGGGCCTTGGTCATGGGTACCGTGAACCGGGCATCGTACCCGCCGTCGATAACGCTTTGGGTGGTAAAGTCGATCATGCGGGCCTTCGTGTCGCTGATGAGGGCCTTGCCTACCCGGATGCCGCTCTCTTCGCCGTGCATCATGGATACGTTGTCGGCGATCTTGTCGAACTCCGGCAGCAAGTCACGGACCGCTTCGCGTAGCTGTTCGCGGCGCATCACCTCTTCCAGCACCTTTTTCACCTCGGAGAGTACCGCCCGCGTGCTTTCGTCGGTCACGAACTTGCCGCCCTTGGTGGGGAACCTTTTCAACAGCTTGGTCAGCCGCCGTACCATTTCATCCTCCAAGCCAGCGAATCGGGCGATGAACTCCTTAGCCACCCGCTCAGATAGCGCGGCGTTCTCCTCTACTAGCTCTGTGAGTGGCACGCGGCGAAGGTATGTGGCAAGTACCCGAAAGGCGAAGACCGGAGCTACCCGGTCTTCCTGCTGGCATGGTCTGCGGTGTGCGCAGCGCCGTCCAACTAAGCGCCGAACCCGCCCGAAGGCTCCGGTTCCGGCTTCTCTGCATCCACACGCGCGGCGGGCATAAGCTCCTCCACCATCAAATCGATCTGGGCGAAGATGTCCGGGGCTTCGAGAACCTTTTCCCCCTTGGTGATCACAAGACGACGGATGGCCGCGTAGCCCAACTGGTGACGCCGTACCATCACCGAATCAATGATGAATGAGGAAAGCATGGAGGAAACCTCCGAAGCGTTGATCCCGAACAGCGTATCGTAATCCGATAGCACCTTCATGCTCTTCACGAACACCCGGTCGCCGGGGAATCGCTTTGTCACGTAGTCCAGGTTCACCTTCGAGATGATCGGAGAGGCGATCTTGCCGGTAACCTTGTCCAGTTCGTTCGTCAGGTCTTCCTCGGTGCGTACCGTAAAGGTCGCCGGTAGCGTGATGTTCAACGCCCCCTCTTCCAAGGTGATGAACATCAGTTGGGCGAAGTCCTGAACGGTCTTGCGCATGAGCCCTTTGAACAGGTGTGCCCCGATCTCATCGAGCTTCGCCACCTTCGGCTCCCGGTCTATTTCCTTCGCTACGCCCGACTGCTGTTCCTCCACGAACAACAGGTTCAATTCCTTTTCGAGATCGGTCTTATAGTCCTGCCAGACCTTGCCAGCGTACTCCAAAATATCTACGGGCGGGGAAATGAAGCTCACCATCGGGCGCTGATCGGCCGATGCCGCGCCACCGGATTGTAGCGGCGAAATCACCGGCCGCTGCAATGTTCCGTATGGGCCAAACGGAGGAACCTGCCCGGTCCCGCCGCATCCCGGACACTTCTTTTTGATCGTGCGATCGCTGTCCGGTGCCTTGGAAACAATGTGCCCACCATTGCACATCACGCCGTTCAGAACGTGACGACATGCGATAGGCTGCATTTCCCGCAACGGGAACCCAGCCGTTACCATGACCCCCTGGTGGTCCGTCCACTGCCTCGCACACTCGTTGGCGTAGGGAATGGCGTTGGCGATGAAGGACTGGAACCAGTACTCATCCTCGTTGGTCTTCTCGTTCTCCTCGCTCGTTTCGTCACCTCCAAGCACGTCGACCGGCATCCGTTGCAGGTTGTGCTTGTAGTGGAGGCGCATGTCGTACGTGCGGTCCTCTACCCGGCCCACCTGGACGTTCTTGAAGTACGAATCCTTCGTCACGATGTAGTACACATCGCCTTGTGGAAGGTCAACCCGGTCCCGCCCACCGGCCGGGTCCGGGCAACTGACCATGCTCTTCTCGTTCGCCTTCCAAGTGAACACGTCGTCCGTTTGGTGGTACACGTTCTTCGATAGAACCATGTACAGCACCGGTTGGACGGGCTTGTTCGGTTCATCCGGTACGGTATCCACCCAGCGCACGAGGTACCCGTTCGGGTCCACGATCATCCTCCGGCACAACCGACGCGCCCAGAACGATCGAAGGTTCTCGCCGTCGAAGTTCGGCCCGTCAACGAAGGCTTGCAGCTTGTCGTTCCCCGTGCTGATCGTGACCTGGCTCTCGCTGAAGACCCGCGAAAGGTCCGTGTTGAAACGACGGAACGGCCCCTGGGTGATGGGCTCGTAATTCTTGACCCGGTACTTCTTGATCTCTTCGTCCTCGTAAGGACGGCGCTCTTCGATCAGGCGCTTTGCAATTCGACCCTGAATGTGGGTCGCCATCGCTTCGTACTCCCGCACCCAACGTTTCTGCAACGCGGGGCGCGGGAGCTTGAAGAAGTCGTCCGTGTACTTCGCCAGGTCGAACATGGACCTAGCTCACAGCGGTTGCGAACAGACCGGCAAGGCCGGGGATCTTGATCGGCTTGGTGATAAGCCGCTCCTTTACCTCGACACTTGCCTCCATGATGGCGTCTTCGTCGTTCGGCTCGGTGCGGGTGTCATCCACATCGAAGCTCCACTCCTCGAAGAAACCGATCAGCAGGCCGTCACAGGTGTAGATCGCGAAATGCAACGTGTCCTGGTTCTCGTCCACGTACTGGTACAGGTCGTACTCGGTAAGCGTGGTCAGGTCCGCGTTGCTGTCCTTCCACTGGAAGGTCCGCGTGTAGTTGGTGGTGCGCTCCGGTAGGCAGGATGCGACACGTCGTTTCGTCGGGGTGCCCTTGGGCTTGCTGCCAAGGACGCGACCCGTGAAACCAACATCGCCATTGGCGATAGCAGTCTCCCACTCTTCGAGGGAGGTGATGTCGGCAAAGACGTAATCACACCGCTTCCAAAGGGCACGGTCGAAACCCGCTGGGCGGGTGGTGATGCGACATCCGGCCCCTACTTGCTTGGGGATCTCGGAGGCACAACCCGTTGCACAGATTGCCATGTTGTTGAAAGGGATGAAGGAAAAACCGCTCGGTTCCGGAAGGGTGAGCGTTTGCCCTAGCTGTCGCGCATTCTGGAAGGGTGCGCGGCGAGATCCCTAGTTGGACCGTGGGTGCGGTCCGGTGCGAATATAGGTCAAGGAACTATTCCAAACGACTGCGGGCGGACCCGTAGGCCCGCCCGCTCACTCTCCGCGTTCACCTCTCACAGATCGGCGGAGGTATTGGTGGCCTTAGCGATGGCGGCGCTTCTGATTTCAAACTTTCCGCGCCAATGTTTCGTCATTGCCTTCGCTGCTGCCTTGGTGCTAAATTCCAAAGCTCTATCGCGCTGTCCGAAGCAGGGGATTCCGAACATCTGAGAGTTGAAGAACGACGTGGCTGTCTTTCCGTCTGGAAGTGATCGGACCATTGCGATAATCCAAGGTCCGGGTGTGTGCTTCGTGTTCATTGTGAGAGGTGTTTGTTGTTGATGGGTCAAACATACGGACAAAGTTTGAACATGCAAACATTTGGAGGGAAATAATTTCGAGGGCGCGGCTAGTCACAAGTTGCATCCGCATCGCAGTCGACGCGGCCAACGCTGAAGTCCAGCCACCAGTGGGAGCCTTCGTCGTTGTTCTTGCGCAGCCCGTCAGCGTCGGTGTACGATTCCCCGTTGATAGTGAAGCTCGGCGCGGCAAGCACCGCCTGAACGCGCATCGCTACCACCTCCGGCATTCCGGTTGTCCGTACCCGTACCCGGCGCTCCGATGTCCGGCGTACCAAGCGGCCATTTTCCGTGACCTCCCGTTCGATCGGTAGTTGGTCGATCTCCGCAGACCCCGATACCTTGAAACTGTGTTGAAAGGCAAGGTGGTCAACGGTGTCGTTGGTGAACACCTCGCCAGGGTAGAGCGAGGCTATGGTTCCGGCAAGCGCCCAATACCCGACGAAGGGAACGTTGGCCGTGCGTTCGATCACGTCACCGGCCGTATACCCTCCACCGTCGTGCATCACCAAGAAACGGTCACCTATACCGGCCATGGGTAGGATGAACTCCCACGGGGAGGATGTAGATCCGAAGGCGTAGGCCGTCCTGCGTTGGATGCTCTGGAGGTTCGGGTTGAGAAACGTTGTCCCTTCTGGTAGGGCCAAGTTGGTCGGGTGGTCGTTGGGCAAGGTGCTGAAGTAGTCAACCGTACGTAGCCCTTCTATCGGATCCATGACGTACTCCGGACGCGGGGTAACGTGCGTGATGCCGAGGCAGTCAATGCCGGGCTCCACGGATGCGAATTCGACAATAGGCTCATCACACCTGCGCACCCGGTAGCTCATGGTGAGGTAGTCGTCCGTGTTGCCGCCTTCACCCGCTGAAGGGGGATCGATCAGCGCGGCCCATCCGAGCCCGTCCCACTGGTACCAGATGCCGTTATCGGCGCTGTACCACACTTCGCCGCTGGTCGTTGGGCCGATCTGCACGAACGCTGCGCCGTTGTACTCCATCACCCGGCCGTTCACCAAGTCGATGTAGCGGTAACCGTAGTCAACCTCTACGCCTGGGGCGTGGTCGGAGTTGGCGGAATTGTACTCCCCAACACCCAGCACCACGCGGACACGGAAGTAGAAGCAGTCCACACCGATCTCCTCAAGTAGCCGGTCAACTTCGATCGTCACCGCTTGAATCGGCCCAACGTCGTCGTGGGCCACGTACCAGTCCGAAGCGACCTCGGAAATATCCCCCGACCACAGCACGTCACCGGCAAGGCTCAGGGCCTCCAATTCCAGTAGGAACGTTGGGCCGGTTTCGCGCCATCCGTAGATCGGTACGGTCGGGTCCGTGTTGAGCGTGTCAGCCGCCCGGAACTGAAGCGAAATGAAGTCGCCCGGTTCAACGATGTACTGGAATGGCTTTTCCTTGCACCCGTCCTGACACCAGTACGTTGAATCGGTGCCGTAGAGGGAATTCCCTTCGTCGTCCAAGCACTCGAACTTGCGCGGGAGGTCGCGGTACTCCGTCACACTTTGGAAGTCGTGCGGGTCTAGCTCAAGGGCCGGGTTCGCGATGGGGAAGACGGTGATCGGCATGGCTACGCGGGGAGGTTGAGGGTTCCCACGAACGGGCATTCGGTCCGGTTCGCATCGACCAGGGTGACCACCAGAACATCCGAACTGTGAAGGCCCGTGATGGTGATCGTTTCGCCGTAGCCGGGGAATGCCACATAGACATCCGGACCACCGTTTATGGAGTAGAAGAACCCGCCGAAGATGAAGGTTGGAATAGGACCACCTCCTTCAGCATACAGGTCGAACCAGTAGTTGTAATTCCCGCCGCCAAGATCAACAAGCGTGGTGCCTGCAAAGTCTTGAACGGTACCGCAATCGAACGGAGGATCGACACCCCCTCCACAAACCACGATCACGCTTTCGTCACCGCTGCCGGTGAATGTCCATTCGTCCACCTCGCACGCTTGCTCGAAGGTTCCCGGTGCCGTGAAGATCACCTCATCCACGTAAGCATCGTAAAGCTGCCAGTCGCCATCCACCACCATAAGGAAGAACTGCTCCGCTGGCGTGTCCGTGTAGGTGGGGTGATCCTCTGAATACCCGTCATTGGTCCAAGTCAACCCGTCCAATCCGGCGTAGTCGCTGGTGATCTCCAACGGCCCCTCGTTGCAGCACTGGAACGTAGGCTCTGCGATGACGTGTATCCGTGCCCTTTGGCCCAATGGTATGCCAGACGTGTCGAGAACGAACGTAGCCACGCCACCGGCATCGAACTCAGCAGGCAGGAACGTGATCGTGGGCGTGTCCAGTTGCGCGAACTCTCCGGGGTAGGACTGCTCGGCGTTCAACCCGGCCGGGCGTATCTGCATGTTGTAGTTGAACCCGTGCGGCTCCAACGTCCACCCCGCGCGGATGTTCCACTGGTAGCCCAACATCAGATCGGTGTCCAGCTTCACCTCAACCCGAACGAAGTCCGACTGGCAAAGACTGGTAAGCGGCAACCCTGAATCGTAGTCGTAGAGGTTGATCTCCTTGATCACAGCTTGGAAGAACTTGTAACCCTCGAACCGTGCCCGTTGATCGTACTGGTACCTAACGATCCAGCTTTGGAAAGGGTAGTTCATTTCAAACTCCCAACGCAGGCGGACGTTGTGCCCGCTGAAGTCTGGGAACCCGGCGCTGTTCGGGTAGCACCCATGAACCTGCAAGGAGTACTCCATGATCCCGCCACCAAGGTCTTCGATATTGATCACGTTGCTATCAGGCAACGTCACTCCGGAGGTGAACACCCCGAATGGGTTCTTGTAGAAGGTCCGCGCCCAGCCGAAGCCGGTACCATCCTCGTCCTCTATGCGAAGACGGATCAGGTTCAGGTCAGCGTTCCACGTGGAACCGAACAGAGCGGCGTCGGATAACGTGTTGTACGCGGCCGTGTTCACCCGGACCTTCACGTTGAGGAAATCGACCACAGTGGAGATCACGTTATCCACGCCAGGATCCGCGTTGTAGTCCACGATCGTACCGGAGAAATCATCCGATGTCATGGGCAGCGGAGCGGGTAGCCCGTTCGCCGAAAGGTTGTTGATCAGAAAGCTATTGGTCACGGTGTTGTCCGTGTTCCCTGCCGTGGGAGCACCGGGCACCACCACCAGTATCGCGTAGCTGTGCGTGGGGTCCAAGTCCACACCGACCTTGAACCGTAGCAGCCGCGCCGGGAACCCGTCGTAGGTGGTGGTCACGATCGGCGTAGCGATGCCGATCACATGGCCCCCGACGTTCTGACCGTTGGATATGCCGCTGGGCACGAAAGACCCAGAGGAACCGAGTTGGACGGCGTACCGGTCCAAGTTCGTCCCAGGCGTCTTGTCGACCACGTACACCATGAAATTATCGTCGATGGTGTATGAGCCATCGTAATCCAGGTACAGGTTCACCTCCGTTTCTTGGTACACGGACAAGTCTTCCACCACCACACCACCGCGTAGCAGGTCGAACCACCAGTTGAACTCACCGCCGATCAACTCACCGTCCGGAGGGCTGTCGGTGTCGTTCGGAAGCCCAGCCAAAAACCAACGTGACATCGCGCCCGTTTCGGCATCCTTCGTGACCGCGAACCCGTCCAGGTCCGTGAGAGTGATCTTGCCCGACAGCTTCCGGTTCGTGTTCCGGTAAACCGAGCCGATCCCGTGGGCCTGCCCATCGTTGGGGCTCGACTTATGCGAGTAGGTCAGCCGCTTGTGGTTCTGCTGCTCCGACCCGTCGATGTGCCCGCCCATGTCCATGGTCATCCTGAAACTGAGGATGATCGTGGCGTGGTTGCTATCGACGTACCGAAGGATGCACGCTAGGTTCCGGTTGCTCTCTTCGTAGGGCGAGCCGGTCCAAATGGACATCACGAACTCATCGGCAGGCGAGGCCGTCACGGGTACATCCACCACGTAGCCGGTATCGGCGCTGAATGGGTACGGGCCAGGGCCGGAACCGAGGAACAGGGCCGGGTTGATGAGAGCCTTGGTACCGCGCAAGCTCACCAGCGTTACCCCGTCCTCCAACAGACCCGACACCTCCACGTCCCACTCGCACCGCATAGGGGCACCGATGGAGCTATCCGCAAAGAAGTTGTCCTTGCTACCCCCCGCAGTCGGCAGAAGCTCGTTGATGAGCCTCTGAGCGGTAACCGTGAAGTCAATGGGCATGGTCAGGCTTTTCCGGCGACCAAGATAGTCCCCTGCGTATGGTTGATCGTGACCGAGGTGATACGGCCGGTACCGATGGGCAGGGGCACACTTGCGAACAGGTCCATGTTGATCAGATCGGCCGCGTTGAACTCGAACTCGAACTCGAAGTCAACGCCCCGTTCACCGGATACCTTGGGCGCTTCGATGGCATGGAATCGGCCGTACAAGTCCACGTTCGGCGCATCCGGTGCCGCCGCCGTGTTCGTCGGTACGTTGAACTCCGACACGTTCAACGGGAAGTTGTAGAGCTTGTCCGGAGCCTTGCCGAACAATGCCCCCCCGTCCTGGCCGGGGTCGTAGCCTCTCCGCACCTCACCTTCGACCAGGTTGCCGTTCCAGATCAGCAGCTTGGGGAACATCGCGATACCGCGGCTTACCATCATGGCGTGCCCATATTGGTTGATAGGCCCGGCAAGGGACGGGTACCATGTGTAATCATCAAGGATGTCACCGCCGATCCCGTCCCTACGGTTGCGCAGCATACCGAACTGGAACTGCACCTGCTTGTCCCCTTTCTGCACCGCGTTGAAGGGTAGGTTCCATTCGACTATGTCCTTGTAGTACTCCCGCGCCTCGTTGCCTGGCTCGTCGAAGCCGTCCTCACTGAACCCAATGACCAGGTAGGCCGCTGGGTTCTCACTGGAATAGTTGTAGCACAGTTCACCGATCAAACGGCCATCAGCTTTCAGTGCCATGGGGTCCACCCACACCGTGTTCCCCTGGAGCTGGTCCCGACGCTCAAACACCAGCGTAGGCACACCGCCGATAACCCGCACACCATACCGGGCGTTGAATACCACTTTCAAACGGTCCAGCAACTGTTCCCCAGACATGATCGGCCGGTTCGCGTAGATGTAGGGGACCGAATCGTCGCGGGTTCCTTTCTCCACCTGTGCGGCCCAAAGGACCATGTTCCAGTAGTCCGCAGACGGGTTGTTGAGGATGCTCGATTGGAATGCGATACCGCACTTTGAACAGACGTTGTTGAGGTACGATCGTACCAACGGCGATGGGTGTGCCCGACCGCACCCGATCAGTGTTTCAAGGATGCGGCCACGGATAGCCTGCCATTCCTGAAAGGTGTTCGTGTTCGGGTTGCCGTCGATGTCGATGGGGTCCACGTTCACCCCCGGAATCACGTTGATCGCGCTGATGATAATGTTGATCACCGTTACGATGGCGGCAACGATGAAGATCACCGGCGTGAGAATGTCCAGCACAAGCATGGCGAACACCGCGAGTATCATGATCACGTGGTGAAGCCACTCCGGGCGGATCTCGTCACAGTACCGCATCCGTGGGTGGGCCTGCTGCTGGAACCCCGAATGGTTGTCGAAGATCAGCGTCGATTTAAGGCAGTCCATCGCGGCGCTGGTGACGGTCTTTTCCACGCACGTAACCCGAACCGAGCAGACACCCTCGCACCAGTTCACCAGGTCACCGCGTACGGTCCCCTCGAAGGCTATCCAGTCGGGGTCGGAGCACGTTTCCAGGAGCGTGATGGGAACCTCTTCCAAGCGCCCACCGGCCGGGATGATGAGCAGGTCACGGATCGTCTCGTATGCCGTGCCGTAGAACGTCAGTTCCCCGGATACTGTTTTGACCAACGAGGCCCCGTCCTCATCCTCTACCGTGATGGTGGTACGGATGTCCGGTTCGCCCGATACATCCTTCGGAGCGACCTCGAAACCGTTTAGGATGACCCTTACCACGGGTGCGAATGTACACGGCCCGGCGTCTTGCGATACCGGGCCGTGGCCTGTGGTGTATGTAGCGGCGTTCTACGCCTGCCGATCGCGGATGTTGCCGAAGGACATCCCGACGCTCACTGTGGGTTCCTCGAAGACCTCAATAACGAAATCCAGCCTGTCCCTTCCACTGGTAAGCGTCACTCGGCTCTTCCCAACATTAGAGGCCTTGATGGTGGCCTTGAACCCGCCGTCATCGGTGATGTCCAAAACCTCATCGTTGTCGGCGGACCAACGAACGAGACCGTAGATGCCGCGTAATTCCACATCGAACGTCTGTCCCAACATGATGCGCGGATTGGTCGCACTTGTCACGTTGTCGAACGAGGCATTCGGGAGGATGAACTTGGCGACCATGCTTACGCTTCGGCCGGTGCTTCGCGGTCGCGTACGTTGGCGAACTCCATCGCCACAGCCGTCGTTCCCGCTGGCGTGATGGTGATGTTGAACACGCCGACCTCGTTGTCCTCCGCTTCGGGGTCCAAGTCCTTGTCGGCGGTCACCGTGACAACTGCGTTGCCTGGGGTGCCGTTGGTGGTAACGGTGACGGTCAGGCCGTCCTCGCTCACCTCTGCGGTCACCACGTCATCACCGGTCACCTCTACATGGGTGCTTTCGATGGTGCCTACGCTACCCAAGCGGGTCTTCGGGTCAAGAACGATGTCCCCGATCTGCTCGGCGTTCATGCTTCCGGTATACTGTGTCTCTGCCATGGCTGAAAAGGTTGAATTGGTTAAGTGTGCGGCGAAGTTAACGGCGGCGGTCAACGATGCAAGCACGCCCACCAAACTGTCAGAGCAAACACCACTAGCTCGAAGGCGTAGGCGAGTATGGCGGGTAGGCGTTCGGGGTAGTACGGATCGTATTTGCCGAGGCACCCCGCAGAAACCCAAGCGAGAAAATGCCACAGGGTGTCATATATGCTTGCGCCCGTGCCTTCGCCCCTCTTATCCAGCCTCGCGCCCATGTACCACCACCATTCCCCCCGCCAAAGGTTCAGCGACAGCCGGAACACGAAGGAGAACAGGAACCCGCAGCCCACGGCCAAGGGTAGGACATGCCACACGGGGCGATCGGTGAACATCATGGCGATGCACGAGGCTATCCCGACCACCATGGCACGGAATGCCCATCGGACGCCGTGGTCGATGTCCCTTTTGAGCCGAATGTCTCGAGCATCGTACCACCCCGAAAGGACGGCGAAGGCAAGGGTGAAGGCGTAGATCATACCCAATCCCCTTTGAAGTTCTTCCACGTCCCGTAGACCAGGAGCGCCGGGATGCCGACCCCGAACAGGTAGCACACGCCTTTAGCGCCGCTGCCGTCAGGCTCCATGGTCACCGCGTACCCGATCAGCGCCAACGAGAAACCAACGATGATCGCGAACAGCGGCCACGGTGTTTTCCCGAACCCCGTCCGGCTGAACGCATACTTGAGGAAGGTCTTTTTCATTTGAACGGAGCCGTTAAACCGTCTCCACAAAAGAGCATGCGATCGGGACACTTCACGCTCGACCATGCCGCTACCCCAACAGGTGATCCGCCCAAGAACAAGGGGTGGAACTTCGAGGCATCCACGAACTGCACCGCCAAGGATCCGCCCGACCCCTGCCACGGCTCCGATACGCTGCCAACCGATAGGCTCGCCCCCTTGTCCAAGTGGTACGTCAAAGCCGTCTGGCCTTGGCTGTTCAACCCGTCCGACCCCGCAGGCAGGTAGCCCCCGAAGGACGTGACGTGATCGCCGTAGAAGCCCTTGGCCCATACCGCGCTACCCGAAGACCCAAGGATGTACATGGACTGATAAGCGGCCACGATAGGCGTCGTGCCGGGCCTTCTATCCGCCCTCCAACAATCGCTGCTGATGTAGTTGCAGGCGTTCTGGCCGTTGCCGATGCCGGAATACGTCCGGTTGTCCCACACCGTCAACCCCGGCGCAGTTTGGCCCGCCCGTGCTGACCCCCTTGGCGTTCCCGTTTGGTCCTTCGCCAGTAGCAAGATGGCCTGTCCCGTGGGCTTGGTGCCGTGGGCATCCCGGCGGATGTACTTCCGGTCCACCAGCAAGAACGATGGCGCCACCCCCTTGTCCGTCCGTGGCTTCAGGCCCGTGTAACCGTACAACTGTGAATTGGTGAGGCTCGATACCGACCGCGCCCCGAACGTTACCGCGCTCGTTATGCTCTGCGTCCCGTACCGCGATGGCCGCGCGAAGGCAAGTACCGTGTATTGCTTCCCCTTGCCGTCGATCGCATTCTTTGCCGATGCCAATACCGCCGAACTGGTCAGGTCTTCCCCGCTGCCGAAGTTCAGACCTTGGACGTTGGACGTAGGGATTCCCCAAGCCGTAGCGTATTCCGTGGCCCATGCCTGCGTAGCTCCGTCCGCCGTGTTCCATACCACCAGCACGTCAGCCGGGTCGATGCCGCCCGAAGTAGGCGGGGGCGTTACCGTGCAAGTCCGTGAAAGGCTATCCGCAGGCGGCATACCCACGCACCCCGTAGGCGTGGCCGTGTAGGTCCGGGTCTGCGTTCCTGGGCAATTCGTTGTCCATGCCGAATACGCGAACGCGCATGCCGTAGGAGGGGGCGGCGTGGTCCCCGTGATCTGGTCCAAGTACGTTATCGCCAATGCCCGTGGAGGCCCGTCCGCTATCTCCCTGTATGCCGTGCATCCGGTAACCGGCGAAGTGCCACCAGCTACCCGCGCCGTGCAAGAATGGGGAACCTTCGCCGCGATGGGGTTCTTCGACCCCTTCCATACCAGCGTGCCTTTCCCGTCGTCATCGCTTGACCACTCGAACCCGCGTGCGTTCAACGACCCCTTCGCATCGTAATAGCAGGCGTCCAAGCCGCCCGTTCCCCCTCCGATCTGCATCACGGCATACTTGAAGTTCTTGGCCCTGAATGCACCGACCGTCAGGCAGCTTGATTGCGGAGGGTAGTATGGGCTGCGCGTGTCCACAACGAAGGCGGCATTGTTGTACCGTCCACTGGAATAGCTGCTCACCACTCCGATGTTCACGCCGAACTGCCCTTCGATGTGGCCAACCACTTGATCGCGCCAAGCCCGCCCGGTTCCGTTCGCAGGGTCGCCCGACGCCACCGCCGTCTCCATCTTGATCGCGCCGAAGTTGATGAGCCCGCCCCCGGTATCGCTGTACCCGTGCTTGCACTTGAACATCGCGCCGTTGTCATCCCCGCTCAACAGGTTCCAGTTCACCGTGGCCCCGCTGGACCAGAAGATGACACCCGCCTCCACGTTGTCGAATACACTGATGTCCCCAGCGTCCAAAGGCGTGGCCCCGAATACCTCGATACCTGCCGTCCTGAAGTTCGTTGGATACAACCGGTCGATGGTGTACGTCTCGCCTGGATACCACAGCCGAAGGCCAGTGCTGTTGAACTTCTGCGAAAGGAACTCGTTCTGCCGTCCGTTGAACGCGATGTTGTCGATACGTCCGCTCTCGCTGTAATAGCCGTTACTCTTACCAAGTGCCCAAGGTGAAGTCTGTATGCAATGCCGCTCCAGCGGATCGCCTTGCCACAGTTCATGCCAGATCACCAGTTCGGTGTTGTCGCTGTTCTTGCCGTCCGTTCCAACGTAGCCGGGGCCGTGTCCGATGATCTCGCCGCCCCTTGTCTCGAAGATGATCGTTTGCCAGTATTCCCCGGACGGAAGGTGAACATCGTTGTAGCTGTTCAGCATGGCATCCGCGTTACCGCCGTGCCCCTGCCGCGTTGCTTCACCCGCCGCCGCATCAAAGGCACTCAGCGCCATGAACGAACCCCAGCGGTATCCCTTCAGCGCCCGGTATTTCCAGAATGCCGGATACTTCGTCTTGGCCGCGTTGGTATCCGCGAAGAGGTTCTTCACTTGCAGTTTCGATTGCAGGTAGTTCAACCCGAAGTCGGCTTGCAGGTCGTAGGTCTTTCGCGTCTGCGCACTAGCGGTCAGCGTGGCCCCGATGAAGGCGAGGCAGAGTAGGCGGGTCAGGTACTTGATCATGGGTTTTGGTTTGGATGGTGGCGAATCTACAACCGGGCCTTGAGGATCGACTGAGCACGAAGCCTGCCCCGTAGCATCATGGTAAGACCGTTGCCGTCGAAGCGAACCGAGGTCTTCGGTATACGCTCCACCGCCCCAACTATCCGGTCCACCTGCCTGTCGCTGATGGCATCGCCGCCCTTCTCCACCCGTACCGACATCTTCGGACCCATGAGGTCGTCAACGTTCTTCCGGCCCCGGTGGATGTGCTCGAACCATTGCCTGTTCCTGCCGATACCAACAACGTCGTGCGGCATGATATACTCTTCCCGCTCGTACTGGTAGGGCTTCGTACCGACCTGCGTGCTGGGCGTTCGGGGATCCCCCTTACCCGTGTATCCGCCAAGGGTGCTCCACTTGGCTGACCCCCCCCCGTAGAACGATGGAACGCTCGAAGACGCCAGGGAGCGGGCCTGAGCGATACCGGCCGTCAGTGCGATCAACGTGGAGGCAATGGTCACGGCGGATAGGAACCCGCCACCTTCGGCCGCTGCCCTCGAAATAGCCACCACCGCGTTTGCGGCCGCTTCGACCTGGGCGATAGCCGCGCTCTGCTGGGCCGCTTTCTTACGGGCGTCGAGCAATTCCTGAAGGCGCTTTTTCTCTTCCTCCAATACCCGTGCGTTCCCTTTGTCGGCAAGCTCCGTAGCGTCATCAACCGCCCTGCGTTGGTTGGCGATCTGTGCGTCCAACGCCTGCCCCTGAGCATCGCTCCAAGCCGCCCAAGCACGTATCCCAGCCTGCGCGATCTGGTCGGCGGCTGTAATGATGTTGTCCACCAATTCCTTCAAGGACCGGTCCTCGATATTGTCGGGGGGAAGGGCCAGTTCAGCCCGTAGCTCCTTGATCTTGTTCGTCTGGTTCGTAAGCTCCTGCTCCGTGGCAGTGCCCGACTTGCGCATGATCTCCAAGCGTTGTAGCTCGAAGTCGAGTTGCAGCTTCAAACGCTCCTGCTGGAACTGCAACTGGATCCGTAGCAGTTCGGCCTCGGAAGCATTCGCCTGCTCCGCTCGTGTGGTGGCCGCACGTTCGTCCAGTGCGCTGAAGGCTAAAGCGGTCCGTTCGGCCTCCTGAAGTGATGCCAGGCGGCGTGCGGTTTCCTCCTTGTTGTCCTTGGGCTTGAGCCTTTCGTTCAGCGCGTCGATCTGCTTTTGCAGGTCGTTAGCGGCCTCTGCTATGGCATCGAAGTTCTCGGCATCCTCTGGCAATCCTTGCAACGCTTGCTTGAGGAATGCCAGTTCTTGATTCAGGTCGTTTAATGACCCCCCGGCGAACACCTCCACGCCCTTGATCGAATCCTGTGCGTTGGTCAGCGCCTTGGTCACTTCGATGTACTTGGCGGCCGTGGTGAAGAACTCCGGGGAACCGATCACCAGTTGCTCGTTCAGGGTCTTCGATAGCGCGGCCTGCTGCTTTTGAAGGTCGGCGATGGTACCGGCCTTGACCAGCTTTTCGGCATCCTCACGGGCCTTTTTCGCCGCCGCTTCACGCTCCTTGGAAACCGCCTCGATACCCTTGCGCTCCTCAAGCTCACCACGCTTCACGATCAACGCCAAGTCCTGCCGCGACTTCCCTTCCGCGTCGATGCTCTCCTTGAGCTTCTTGTCGATCTCTTCGATGCGTGTCTTTTCCTCTTCGCTCAGGGTTTCAAGCAATGTGGACTTCAACTCCGCTGCCTTCTTTTCGCCCTCTACGCGCTTGGCGATGGCCGACGCTTCACCGGTTGGATCGTCCTGCCGCGAGAACCCCGCACCGGCCCGAGCCTGCGCGATCTCTTTGCGCCGACGCTCTTCCAGGATGCGGTTCCGCTCCGCTTCGAGGTCGTTGGTGACCCGCTGCTGTTCTTGCAATGCGCTCTGTGCATCCGCCTCGGCGCGTGCGTTCTCCTTACGGGCATTTGCCAGCTTGTCCTCTGCGGTCTGCTGCGTACCGAGTAGGTCGATCTCGTCTTGGATCTGGGCGAACGCCGACCGGAACTGCCTGTTCTGTTCGGCCTGCTTCCTTCGGCTTTCCAGACGGTCGTAGAACTCATCAACCGTTTCTTGCGCTTCCTCGGTGTTGCGGGTGAAATTCACAATAGCGACCGCGAGCAAGGCGATACCAGCGGCCACAGCGATGAACGGGTTTGCGACCAGCGTAGTCCAGAGGGAGATCGCCATGGCCCGCGCCCCGGCTAGTGCTCCGCGTAGACCGGTCGTTGCTACCCCCTGCGTCACGGCCCCCGCCGCCGCCTGACCTTCAGCAATGGCAAGTCCCCGCGCCGATACCGCCGAGGATGCGAACAATAGCCGGATGTTCTTCAGGTTGTCCGATAGTCCACCAAACAACGATTGCAGCCCTTGGGTAATGGCGAGCGCACCTTGGACCTTGAGCAATGCTTTCGCGGTTCCTTCGCTCTCCACCCCAACGATCGCGAGGGCACCTTGCACGGCCGTGAACCCTCCGGCCAGGTTCTGCACCACGCCCGTGATCGCTTGGAACTTCTTGTCCGGGTTGAAGGCCGCTACCGTGTCGTTAAGGTCACTGAACCGGTCCTCCAATTCGCCCGCTTTCTTCGCGGCTGCTACGATCTCCGGCGTGATCTTCCCGTCACTTGCCTCGACAAGTTGGTCAAGCTCGGCCTTTGCCTGGCGTAGCTGCGACCGCAGGCTGGTGTAGGAACCGACTGTCTTCTTGGTCGCCGTGTCAACCTCCCCCTGTGCGTTCTTGAGCTTGATCGCCTGCTCAACTATCGGACGCTGTTCAGCCGTGATCGACCCCATCGCCTCCAACGTGTTCAATGCGGAGATCTGTGCTTCGTCTAGGTCTTGGGCCAATGCCGCGGCCCCCTCCGGTGTCTGCGATGCGATGTCCACCAACTCCTTCATCAATGCCGTGTCCTCCTGGATCGATACTCCCAGACGGTCGAACGCTTCCTGTCCCTGGTCACCCAACGCGAGCAGGGTAGCCGCGAGCAACTTGGTGTCCTCTGTGAACTCCGGGATAGGGTTCACGTCGATCGGTGCGGACCCTTGGGGTAGCTGCTGACCAACGGGCGAAGAAGTAGGAGCCGGGCCGAACTTGGTCCCCGACAAGTCCTGTGCCTTCTGCTTGAGGAAGTCCAGATCACCGGCCGTTTCGATCGCATCCTCTCCAAGCTGCTCGGTCTGGGAAATAAGCGGGGTAAGGAACGCCTTCGTCTCGGCGTCGATACCAACGAATGTCTGGATACCCTTGCCCGCCTTGGCGATGGTTTCGCCCATCGTGGCAACCTTGGCCGTGGTGGCTGCGATGTCGGTCCCCTCGGACTTGATCGCCGCCGATGCCTTGGCGGTTTCCCCTGCCGTCGTCTTCTGGGCTTGTGCGTTGCGTTCGAGCTTCCGAGTGAACTCATCAAGTGTGGCCTGTGCCTTCCGCGCGTTCTCGTCCGTCTTGAGCAGTTCCTGGCCTAGCTCCTTGGGGCCGTCGCCGTCCTTGACCTTCGTCTCAAGGGTGAAAATGACGTTCTTCTCAGCCATGGTCGTCCGCCTCCGGTTGCTCCTCACGCGGTGTGCGCAGGTCCGAGAGGTGGACGAAGGTAGAGAGCACCTGGTAGTAGTTCTCCGCTGAGGTCCGCATCAAGCGGTCTACTTCGCTGGGGACTTCCCCGCAGACAAGGAAGGCTTGGAGGTTGATGTCGTCGGCTTTCTTTTGAAGAACTTCCGCGATACCCCAGAATCGGACTTTGGCGCGGGCTGCGATGGCGGCGCTGTGACGTTCCGCATCGCTAGAACTTCCTGAGCCCTCAAATAGCCGAGGATGTCGCTCTCTGAGAATTCGGTGAAGCCCTTGGTGAGTGTGTAGGCCCTGAGCAAAAAAAAACCCTTGCACGGCGTGTCGGTGGCCCATCGTTCTTCCTTGAGCTTGTCGAACTTGTCCGTCTGCCAACCCATCGGTTCATCATCGATTAGGAAGTACACCTTGGCGAGTTCCAATAGCGCACGTCCGTCGAAGGCCCACTTGCGGCGTTCGTGCATCGTGCGGAGCGTCACCATGAGGTCCACGATCTGGCCCTTGTTGGAGTGCTCCTCCATCTTGGCGAAGAACGCATCCCAATCCTCCGGGGTGATGTTCAGGTTGGCCCATTCCGCTGCCAGTTCCCCGGCGACGGCCCTACCCGGTGGCATCTTCAACGGCTCTTTGAAGGTGTACCACTTGTGGCCCGCCGCGTCGGTGTAGATCAACACCGCTTCGTATGCGTGGCCCTCGGTCGAGGTTTCCGTCCGGGTTTCGGGTTGGTCGCTCATTCGTATAGTACTGTTCCCGTACCACGGCATGACTTGCAAAGGCGGCGGGCGTGCGCTTTGCATCCGCATTCCATCTGACCACATCCGCCAGCCGGTTCCATCACATCGCTACCGGGAGGTATCACGTAGTGCGTCGGCTGCACCTCTTCTTGCTGTCGAGCACGCTCACGCGCTACGATACGGCGGCGCAACTTGCGCTTCCGGGCTATGTTCTTTCGTGGGTCGCTCATCGCTTCGTGTGCTGTGTGATCCGGTGACAAAACTCGATGTACAACTCTTCGAGCAGGTAGCAATACGCCTCCTGCCCGGTTCTGCCCGACATACGCATGTTACGCGACTTCATGCAGGCCCGCACCACATGGAGCAGTTCGTGAACCATAACGCCACGCTGCTCGATGGTTGATGGTAATTCGCGCATCCGCATGAATGAATCGGCTTCAAAGTTCAACACCCACCCCGGCCACGTCTTCGATAGTACGGCCTCGGCCATTATTTCCGCCGTGCGTTTGCACTTGAAGTGTCGATCGGCCTTTCGCAGATCCGCCTTCAATTCGGCGTCAGTCTGGCCTATGCTCACCACTAGGCCATAACGGTATGGCCTCAACTCAGTGGTGAAGAACAACCCCGCCATCAGTTCAGGCATATCACCCACGTTATCGAAACAACCTCCTCCCTACCGTTGCGGACCGCGTAGCCCAACTGCTTCTCCACCGTCTCACGCGGGAACCGGCACGGGCAGTTCTGGTGGATGCCCTTGTACCGGGCCGGGCGCTCGGAATAGCGGGACATTTTCACGACGGCGCGGTTCCACATTAGAACACGCATCCTTCGGCCCGTTCAACAAAGAACGCTCCCTCAAGCAATAGCCAGCACACGTCCACACGGAAGCTGAAGTTCCGATCCACACCACGGTAGTAGCTCACGGATACACATGGCAAAACTCGGAAGCACGCCCCGCGCAAAGACCGGTTGCCGTCCCGGTACCACGAAATCGAATGGTTCCCCTGAACGCCGACGGCGATGGTGCCGATCTTGACCTTGGCCGTCCTCATCATGGCCCTAACATACTACCCTCACGACTTCGGTATGCTCACAAAATTGAAAAGCGTGCTGTGCAAGGCGTAGCGGAGGCAGTCCATCAGGTGACCCATGCTCTCGGCGTTCAAAGGTGCGTTCACCAACTTGCCCGTCTTCTGGATCTTCACCTTCCCTTCCTGGTCCCTGCGGATGCGAACGAAGTTCAGGTCGTGGATCAGCCACTTGCACCGCCTGGCGATCTTGATGCGTGGGAACCTCGCGAAGATGCTATTGCAGAACACCCGCGAATCCGGGATCTCCGGGTTGGTGGCTGATACGATGAACTGCTCATCACGTAGGTCTAGCTCCTGTGCGATAACCTGGAACTGGTTCAGGTGGCCTTTCAGCCCGGACATACGTGCCAATCCGGACGCATCACCTGTGACCAACTCCAACGGGTCGAGGTGCCGCCAATCCTCCATCAGCTTCGCACACGCGGCGGGGGTGTCCCCGTTCTCGATCCGCACCTCGCCAAGCACATGGAACCAGCTTTCCCCGTCCGTCTGGAATATGATGATACACGACGGGTCCACGTTGAAGTCGAACGAGTACCGTAGCTCATAGTCCGGGTTGTACTCCAAGTCCTCCAATACGTGCTTGTCCGCGTTGAAGGCGTGCATGAACCTACCCTTTACATCGATCTCCCATTGCCCCAGGATCATCCGGGCGTAGGTTATGGGGTCCAGGTTCGCCCATACCGCGTACTGCTCCTCGGTGTTGGTCTTATTGTCCGTGGGTAGAGCCTTGGTGAAGATGAACGGGCACTCCGACGGGTTCGCCACCCACTTGTCGTAGATCACTTCCTTCACCCAACAGAACGTCGGGTTGAAGGTTCCAAGGATCAAGCCGGGGGCTTCCTTCTCCAACCTCCACGACGCCACCCGCTGCATACACATTTCCATGGTGGAGAACTGAAGCTCCTCCATTTGCTCCAACAGAATGAAGTTGGTTTCCAGGCCGAGGAACCGGTTACCGGCAGGGTCGGCGTTGAAGTTCTCGCTGAACAGGTAGATCCGTGACCCGTTCGTGAACTGAACGTAGTACTCCTTGTTCGATTTCTTCCATCTGACCGGGGCGTTACCGATGATCCGCTCAAGGCTGCTCTTCGTGATCCCCTCAAGCTCGGTGAACGACTTCCTGACCACATGCGCCCGCGATCCCGGGTACATCTTCGCCAGCACCACCAAGATGGTCAGGTCAAGGAATGTTTTTCCACCCCTGATACTACCCCCGTAATAGAACTGCCTCCGGGTGTGGCAAGGCAGGGTCGGGGCGGGCGGTTCGGTGCCGTTCAGCCGGGCCAGCTTTCCCGCCTCGAAGTGCGCCACCATCCCGAACACCTCGTTGAAAGCCTCGACCTGTTTGGGGTTGATCTCCTCGCAAATTCTCGAAGTGAGCCTTTTCGAGGTTTTCTGGGATCCAGCCGGGGACATTTTCAAGGTTTTCTGCAAAATCACAATTCGAGAAACGCCCCTCCGGGAAGTTCTATCGTCGCCTTTTCGATGGCCGGTCCCTCCGACTTTGTCATCTGTCCGTGGTCGAAGGCGTTGTACTGGACCAGGGCTTGCCGGTCCTTCTCAAGCTGCCTGGCTGTGGACATATCGCCCTTACTCACGGCTCGGCGGTACAGGTCTTCGTTGCGGATAACCGCCTTGCGGTACTCGGAATGGGCGTCCAACAGGTTCACGCTGCGAAGCCGGTGGGTGGCCTCCTCGTAGTACTCCTGCACCTGGTTGTACTGAACGTCCCAATCGTACTTGGGGTTGAACTTGGCCCGTAGCTCCGGGTCCGGGTGGTCCTTCAGTGCCCGATTGGTAGTGATATAGTCGTGAATGTCAGTAGGTCGCATGGCCTGCTTGACCATCATCTCAAAGACCAAGCGCTTTCGCTGCTCGATCTCGGCCATGGTGACGCCCGGTTTACGCCCCGGCTTCTTGCGCTCGGACATGGGGTTACTTGCCCTTGGACCGCTTCTTCGTTAGCTCCTCGAATGTGAGGCCCGTTCCCTCGTGGATGGCCTGCTTTCCGGTGAAGTCCTGCCACCGTTTTACCGTCACATCGACGTAGAGGGGGTCCAATTCGGCAGCAAGGCAGGTCACGCCTTCGATTTCACAAGCGATGAGGGTGGTACCTGACCCTCCGAACGGGTCGGCAATGGTCTTCGCGAATGGCACCCCTTTGATCAGGTCTTGGATCACATTCACCGGCTTTTCCGTGGTGTGCAGCAGGTTGCCCGTTCGCTTTCGCGAGAGGACATTCCCATCCCCTCCGAACTTGTGTGGGTATGGAGGCGTGTCGCGGCAGGCCCAAAGAATGAGTTCGTGCTGTGCCCGCCACCCTCTACCCATGCCTGGCGTCCCCTTGTCCCACACGATCATTGACCGCACACCTGCGCCCGAAGCCTCAGCCATGTCGAACAGGCTGATCCACATTCGCCAATCGGTGAACACATAGAAAAATTGGGACGGTATTCCGAAAACAGCGTCGGTCATAAGTGATTGGTACCCTCTCGTCGAAAGACGGTCGTTGGCGATTTGCTTATGGGTGGCGGATGTTCCAACCGACCCCGCGCTTTTACCGCCTTCTTGGAATCCTCCGGAGCAATACGGCGGATCGGTCAGGACGCAATCCGGAGATCCAAAAAACGCCCGCGCCTCTTCACGCGATGAAGAGGCGCATAATAGCCGATGCCTTCCAAGGGTCCACACGTCCCCGAGCACGCTCACGGCCTTCTCCGGTACGGGAGGTGTTTCGTCGGGGTCTTTGCCCGAAGTGACCGGCAGAAGGTCGGCCGGTATGTCGAAGCTGTTCTCCATCAGCGTAGGAACGTCGAAGCCGTAATCGATCAGGTCGCGGGTGCCGAAGTGCTCCTTCAGTAGCCGGTAGTCGAACGAGCCGGTGTTGCGGTTCAGCCTTACGTTCAGTTCCCGCTCCTTCTTTTCGGTCAGGTCCAGGAACACGGCCGGGACCATCGTATTGCCCAGCGCCGCCCACCGTGCGCAGCGGAAGTGCCCGCCAACGATCACGTTCTTACGCTTGGCGTTGGAGTTCACCAGGATAGGCTCCACGAACCCGAACTTCTTCAGCGACCGGTCCAGCGCGGTGATCTCCGCCTCGCTCCATTGCCGTGGGTTGTAGTCCGCTGGAACAAGTGTGTCGATGGCTACTTGAACGACCTTCATCGCTGGCTTCATGCCGCCGAAAGTAGGGAAAGGCAAAGCCCCATCGTTGGCGATCGGTGGGGCTTCACACTTTGTATGGGTCCAATAGTCAGGTCGGGCTCGCTGGTTTGGCGCGTACGAATTGGCGTTTCGGCATCCGGGCGAATGTAGCTACTTCATCCGGGAACGGATGGTCATGGTTGAATGGTGGGCGTCGGCTCGGACCCATCCCGGTACGCAACGGAAGCAAAGGCCGGGGTCGGCCGCTTCGGGTACTTCGGGTGGGCACACCTCGCGCTCCTCCTCCCCTGAAAGGATGTGCGTTTGGTCCAGGTATTCGTAGGCGTGGTGCTTCACTGTCTCAGGCTGCTGGATCCTCCTTGGTGGCGAGGTAGTGGTCGCGGGCCATTTTCATCCCCCGGATCTCAAAGGTTCTCGCGATCGCCAGTGCGCCCTCGTGCGTCAGGCCCAAGCCAACGTGCGCGTCATCCGTCAGGTCGGCCATTACCATCCGCTCGATCTCCTCGTCCGTCAGCTTGCCCTCCTCTGCACGGGACGGTCCTTGTTTGTGGCCGATCTTGGGGCCGTAGTTGTCGGCTATCATCATGGCGAAGTTGGCTACGTCCGCTGCCTCTCTGGTCACTTGATCGGGATGGGTATTCGGAGCAATAACCCCGGCTTCGTGCCTTACAATGGCATCGTATAGTTCGTCGGTTTCTTCTCGTAGGCGTGTCAGCAATCCGTCATGGCCGATCCATCCGCCTTTATGGTCGTTCTCTCGCAGCTTCGCTTCCATTTGCTCGGCGAACCATCGCACAGCCGGACGCACTTTCAATGGCTGCTCCTCTGCTCCTCCCTCTATGGAGAGAGAGGCAAGGGAATCGGTAAGGTTGCGGACACGCTCGTTGAATACGGCCTTGGTGTCGAGCAGCTTGACCCATTCCGAGTTGCCGTCTGGGTGGGTTGTCCAAGTATTCCACGCTTTGTTGAACTTGTCTTGCGCCTCACGCACTGCGGTTATGGCTTGGGTATTGGTGTCGTTGGTCATGGTCGGGTGGTTTTGGGCGTTCCCCTGCGCTTCGCTGCGGGTCCGGCTTTGCGCCGCTTCGGTCCCTTCGGACCCGCTTCGCGGCCCTTACCATCGCTGACGCGGCGGAACTCCACCACCCACACCCAAGGGTTCGCGTCCCAGCTTCCGGGGCCGTTGATATGCTGCCATAAATCGGCGTACCACTTGCGCGGGTCAGGCCCATCTGCCATGTTCGGGAATGGGCACCCTTCGGCCATGGCATCGCCCCGGCTGCAATCGTTCAGCCTCTCCACCCGAACGTTCACCACCTCCAAGGTGATGCGGCTATGCTCCCGGCGCATGAACAAGGACGGCTTCCATCCGCCGTAAAAAGCGCCATGGCCAGCCGCGTCAATCGGGTCCATGTCGGCGCGGTAATCCACCACTGTGCCAGCGCCTCTTATCAGATGCGTTTCGCGCACCCAGATCCGATCGCCGGGCTTACCGTATGGGCACCTGACGGATGCCGCAAGTTGTCCGGCCCTCATGTCCGGGTGCTCGGTAATCACAGCGCCCTCGTCGCCGTTGGTGTTGGTCAGCCGACGAACGTGGGTCAGGTGCGGAGGTATGTCATGCTTCACTTTCCGCCGCGTCTGCGTCTTGCTGCCTTCGAGGATGGCCCTCACCATCGGGCCTGAGAAGAGTATCGGTCGTTCGATCATTGGTCTGTTAGTTCAGAGTTTCAGAGAATGAAAAGGCGGCGTACAACACACGCTTGCCTCAATGCGCCACTCAACACAAGCCCACCGCACGGGCGCACTGCGGCAAGCTCCACGTTAGGCGGGATCGAGAACAATGCCGTGAAGTGCAAGCATCGAGGCCACCGCCTTGTTCGATGATTCGGTCCGACCGAAGGCAAGTATCCTGTTCATCTTCCGCGCAATCTCCCTCACCTCGCTTTCGGCGTACTGGCGTTCGTGGGTACCTATGGCCAGAACTGCGGGCAGGTCTTGGCTCAGTTCGATAGCCTCTTGCAAACGGATGCAGTCATTACCAACGTCGAAGCCGCTGTCCTGCGCAAACCGATCCACGTAGCCTTTGAATTGTGTTGTTGCCATTGCTTTTAGCTTTTGACTTGTGAAAAGAGAACGACCCCGCCTAACTTCCGCTTGCCGCCAGCCGCCAGAGCGCGGCCGATCGGCAAGCTACGCGTTGGCCCCCATTCAATTACCACCGGACAACAAGTGCGGATGCTCGTGAATGTTGCCGATGATGCGGAACTCTGTCACCTCTTTACCGTCGGCCCCAAGCTGGTCGCCCACGGCAGATCCAGCGAGCTTGTCATTCACGCATTGAAGCCAGTAGTACCATGCAGCATGTGCCCACTCGATGATGCCGACATAGCCCGGCACTCCGTCATTGAAGAACGGGTATCGGTCAGCGACAACGATGTCGCCTTCGTAGATGTCTTTGCCATCCTTGGCTTTCATTCCGGTGTACTGCATAAGCTGCCAGTCGCGTTTGTACACATCATCGCGGCTGTACTCACTAAACTCATGAGGCTTGCCGTCCCAAATGATGAAGCCATCAAGCCTCATTCGATTCCCGTCCCATGCTCTGAACTTCAACTCTCTATGTTCCATGTTGCTGTTGTTGACTGTTTACCTGAAGAGAAAAGAACGGGGGCCAACTACAGCTTGCCGCAAGGCCAAATTGCACCGGCCCAGCGGCAAGCAATGTCCGTTAGCAGCAATGCGAGGCCCACCGCTCATCTGCCTGTGCGTGTGTCCATCCTCCAACCTCTTCACCACAGTTGGCGCACAGCGTGCAATATAGGCGGCTGTCCATTGAATGAATGTAGTTGTACCGCTTGCCAATGGCCTTATTATTGGCACTGCTGCTAACAACACGGTTGCCGTCAGCCCGCTTGCGCTTCGTTGACTTGTCTTGCTTCGCTTTCATGTCTGTGCTTTGATTAAGGTTGGTGATGGGCCGAACGGCAACCGTGCGAACCGTTCTTGGCAATGCAAAATACCATGATGGGGGGGGTTCGGCATTTCGGCCCATGCCTTTACTCCTACTATGCCAATATCGAATGTGGCGTCATCGGGCCTTGCTCCAATTCGTCGATAGATTGTTTCTCCCCTGCTATTGGTCGTGCATCGTGCCACCATCGAGCCACAATCATTAGCTACCAATATCTGCCTATTGGTCGGTGCCTCCATGTTGATGGAGTTCCACGCTACGTCAGCCAACGAACCAACAGCCGTTCCAAATTCATCGACAAGCTCAATGATCCCCTCCATGTCCTCTACCTGTGCTTGGGCGTCAACATGGGAAAGCGCGCGATCAACGCGATCAAGAGATTCCTGCGGGATGTTCTCCATCGCCTTGCGGTAGAGATCCTCGTCGGTCGAAATCCTCCCCAGCACCCACCGTACAGGCGCTCGTTCCTTCTCGCTCAGTTCGCCAAAATGCAGCAACACGTCCTGCATGGTGATGGGGCTGTTGAAGGGCTTTGGGTCCGCCGGACCGGAACATAGGACGGTGATCGCCTTGGTCGCCAATGTCCGGCAGTCCATGGCGAGGGTGTTCATCGGACCGCCATCGAAAAGCTCCTGTCCGCACTTCGCCCGGATCTCTTCGAGGTGGTCGATAGCTGATCGTCTTTGTTCGTTGGTCATGTCAGTGTGACATTGAATTTCTCGAATAGCGACATCTGCTCTGCCGTGAACGGACAGGCTTCGTCGATGCTACGCAATATCGCCCGAACCTCGTTTTCGGTGTAGAGGCGATCGTGAGTGAAGACGAGAGAAGCCGCTATCGGATCCTCGGCATCATGGAACGGAGCATTCATTACGGATGAGATCAGTCCTGTGTGCTTGTCTCCCTTTTTGTTCGGGGGAGCATCAACCCATCCTTTGATCGTTTTACTCATGGCGTGCGGGGGTGAGTTTATCGGTTGGCTGGACAGGAAGGTACTGGTCGCAGGATCCATCTTCATTGGGCTTGAAAACGGCGTAAGATTGCCAGCATCCTGATGGAGTTGCGCGGAACCGATAGCAGGTATCGCGTAGTTGGCATTCTTTGTTAGCGCACATCGTTATGTCGCTCATGGCTCTTTGGGTGTGATGTTGAATTGTTCGCGGGCCTGTGCCAGCGACCCGATAAGATGGATCGCGATTCGGTCAAGGCTTGAAGGTTTCCCGTCAGCAGGGATGCCCTCAATCTTTCGAGCATCTTGAACGATAGGCAGTGCCAATGCTGCGGCATCCACGCACACCTGCACCATCTTCCGCAGGGTCTCGTTCTCGGCGATCAGCGCCAGTTCCCTCTCACCTCCTGCGCCAAGTAACCGAGCCTGCTCTTCGTTCTCTGCACGTAGGGGCTGGGCGACTTCGCGCAGGCAGGTGGCGTAGGCTATTCGTTCGATGGTGTAGTCCTCCCCCATATAGAGGGGGTATCTAGCCAGTGCAATCTCTTCGGGGGTCTTGGTGCTCATTTGCTGGTGGGCTTGGTGTACATTAGGTCAGGTTGTAGGTTGGTCTTCCCCGGTGGCGAGGGCGGAGTTTTTATCCTTGCCGAATTTGTGGTCAGTGCCTCGGTGAGCAATCGCACAGGTCGCGTGCTGCGTTCTCCACCCTCTGCCGTGCCGCTCAAAGTGTCCCTCCTGTGCCCTGACGATCTCGCCGCATCGGTAACACTTGCCGGGATACTTGTTCCTCATCTTGTCTTGTGCTAGGGGTGGGGTTACTCGCCATTCACCACGCAGGTGTGGCGCTGGTAGATGTACAGGATGTTCGTGTTGCGGAAGTCCACGAAGGAGATCCGGGACAGTCCACCGTTGCGCACCGCGCCTTCGATCGTTCCGTCACCGAAGGCCATCCCCAGGAACACCGTCTGGGTGGATCGGCCGGTCTTGGTGCCTACCGGGTTTGAGGTTGCGGCAACAGGCCGATGGTATGTGCATGCGCCTAGCGTCAGCGTAGCGAGTAGAAGGATGATGGTCTTTTTCATGGTGGTCATTTTTCACGAAGTTCGTCAAGTCGATCCTCTGCCTGGCGCTCACGGATGCAACGGCGGCAAACGGTGCGGCCCGGTGCGGCCTCCTCTTCCCGGCACTCTTCGCACAGGTCGTCATCATGTACGGGTGTGAGTTGGCGTTCTACGCTGGACATGGCTCTGGGATATTGCCGAACACCTCGGCGAGTAGGTTTTGGGCGGCGGTGGCCAGTGATACCATGACGCGATCTTCGCATTCCGATCCGAACGGGCGAACAACGATCGCCATGCCTTCGGTCGGGTGGGATACCCTCTGAGCAAAGGCCGCGATCGATGCGAATTCGCGGCCCCAGACAGCGTTCGACGGCTCAGGGCGAAGGATGACCTCGTACCGCTCCTTTGATAGCAGCCACGGCACCCTGGCAGCGCGTACCAACCGGTCCATGTCCAGCACCATACCGCGCGGTTCGGCCACAACTGATACCCCGGCCTCGTGGAAGGCGATGAACAGCGTTCGGGCCTGCGTGATAGCCGGTGCGCGGCCCGTAGTGGTCACCCCTGCGATACGGGCGAGGCGTGCCACCGGTGCCAACCTCCGGGTAATGTCAAGGCTCTCCTGCTTGCACAGGTATGGGGCTAGGCCTGATCCGTAGGTGAAGCAATGCGCCGTGTAGGTGGTCAGGTCGATGAACGCCCGCTGTTGGATCCCCTGCCGCTCCCGGAGCTTCAGGCGGGTGTTGACCTTGGCAACGTTGATGCGCGGGCCGTTTATGGTGGAGACGTGGCCGGTTATGCCGTGGCGCTCCATGAATGTCTCTGGCGTCATCATTGGGCTACGGTGTTGGCGGCGTTAAGGAGTTCGCGGGGGGTGACGCCGGACATGGTGATTTCAGCCGACCTTGCTGATACGCCGCACTGCCCTACCCATACAGATATTTGGAGCCGGTTGGATCCGCTGTAAGGGAAGCTCGGCTCAACCTTGTAGTGGTCCGCCAACCCCAGCATCTGAGCGGGGGTTAAATTCTGCAATGCCTCCGGTGCGTAGTGTCTGTGTCCGGGCGGCAACGGTTCCATTGCGCGGATGGCGTCATCAATGATCGCGATCAGTTCCTTGGTTTCCATGAAATGTTGAGTTGGTGTAACGGTGAAGTGTAACGGATGAACGGTCCAAAGGTAGGCGAAAGTTTGACGGCGCAAACTTTTCCTAACTTATTTCTTTGTCCCCTACGTTGGCGCGGCCTGCGATACATTCGCCCCGATGAAGATCCTTGTCCACATCCCCAGCCGCGAAAGGCCCGACCAACTTCTCGCTACTGTAAAGGAGTACCAACGCCTTGCAATCGGACCGATCACGATACTGTTGAGCCTGGATCTGGACGACGACGCGATGGTGGCCCGCCGGAGGGAGTTCCAACGCTTGCCCGGAATGCTGATAGTTTGGGGCAAGAGTGCCAGTAAGATCGACGCGGTCAACCGGGACATCGCAGAGCACCGTTGGGACATTCTCATTGGCGCGTCGGACGATATGGTACCGGTGGTGGAAGGGTACGATCAGCGCATCCGTTCGCAGTTCACCGAAGGGACCGACCTGTGCCTTTGGTGCAGCGATGGACACCAGAGCCGCCTATGCACAATTCCCGTGATGGGCCGCAAGGCATACGATGATCTGGGCTACGTGTACCACCCGGAATATCTCTCCTATTGGGCCGACGACGAATGGACCGAACGTTGGACCGCAGCCGGTAAGCTGGTGAAGGTCCAAGGCCCCATGTTCCGGCACAAGCACTGGATATTCGGAGAGGCGCGGTTCGACAACCTTTACAAACGGAACAAGGCTCCCAAGAAGGCCGACCTCGCCACGTACAACCGCCGAAAGGCTCTCAATTTCCCACGATGAACACAGACATTCTCTACGTCACTTACGCCAAGGATGCGGAATGGTTCGAGCAGTCGCTGCTTGTGCTATGCGCGAACCTCAAAGGATTTCGATCGATCCATATCGTTTGCCCGAAGCAGGATGAGGCGGTGATAAACGCAGCTGCACGGAATCACCTAGGGCCGTTCCCCCGGTTTCACGTTCATTCGATCGAAGATTGGCCCGGTGCCGGGTATCATTGGCAACAATGGGTCAAGATCAACGCCGACACCTATTCCGACGCCGACTACATCATGCACGTCGATAGCGATGTCTTTTTCGCAAAGCCCGTGAACGTGTCCGATTTTTTCATCGGCGGAAAACCAGCTTGGCTTTGGAGTTGGTATACCGATCAAGGTTCGGAAGTTCCCTGGCAAGCACCTACGCAAAGGGCTACCGGATTGCCGTGTGAGCGCGAGTTCATGCAGGGCTTCCCGTTCATTGTTCATCGGACAACGTACCCGCGGGTCCGGAAGTGGATCGAAGACCACGTCGGCGTTCCTGTTGAGAATTACATTGGTGAGTGTGCCGAGCGTGGGAACACCTCCTTCAGTGAGTTCAATGCGATGGGCGTAGTGGCGTGGGAGGCTCAGCACGAACTCTACTTTTGGGTGGATCGGATGCGCGAAGATTGGCCCCTCGGCTACCACGCATCCCGCCAATTCTGGTCCCACCGCCCTGTCACAGACCACACCAAAGCCATCGAACAAATGACCACATCCGACGCAAGCCAGCAGATCCGCACAACCAACAGGGGAATATGGGTGCTCACCAATGACACCCACATCAGCCGATGGGTTGAGCAGCATGGTAAGCTGGACTTCGACGGGCACTTGTTGCCGCGTGTCCTTCCGCACATCAAGCCAGGAATGACCGTGGTGGATGTTGGCGCGTTCATCGGTGATCATACCCACGCCTACGCGAAGGCTGTGCTAGGTGTCGATACCGGACGTGTACTGGCCTTCGAGCCGAACCCGATGACCTTTGAGTGTCTGAGCCGGAACATGCAGGGCCACGGTCATGTGGAGTGCATCAACAAGGGCTTGTCCTCGCAACCAGGACGCATGTCGGTAAGTCAAAGTCCGAACGCGGGGGCCGCTCACTTGGTGTCAGGGAATGACGTGGAGATCACCACGCTTGATAGCTACGGTTTACACGCCTGTGATCTGATAAAGATCGACGCTGAAGGATTGGAATTCTCCATCCTGCAAGGTGCTTGGCAGACCATCGCACGACACAACCCGGTCCTTGTGTTGGAGATCAATCTAGGCGCTTTGGCCCGCAACGGCGTGATACCGGAGGACATCTACGGGTGGCTGAAACTTCGCGGGTACGAGATCGCCGGAGTGGAAGGCGGAACACAGTTCGACATTATAGCCACCAAGTGAGACGCCTTGTCGCTGTGCTTGGCGTATCCCACAAGGATGCCTTGATCGCTGACCATTGGCTTCGGTGGGTGGCATTCCTTTCGACACAGAAGCGCGGCGACTGCTCCGGGTTCGATCTGGTGGCGATGCTGACCCATAAGGTTCCCGAAGGCCGTATCGAACTTCCAACAGAGCGGAGTTTCTTCCGATCGCGAATAGTTCGCACCCCGGACGAACACGAACACGGGTATCCCGGTAGCGCATCCCACCTGTTCCTTCGGTCGCTCGAATACTGTGAACAGCACTTTCCCGGTAGTCCGGTCCTGTGGATCGAGCCGGACGCCATTCCGTTGAAGCCGGGGTGGTTCGGTGCGATAGCGAAGGAGTACGTCACCTGCAAATCGCCGTTCATGGGGCACCTCGAGCCATTGTGCCAACCCAAGCACCTTGCAGGCGTGGCTGTGTATCCTCCGGATTGGCGATTGCGTGCCCCGTTGTTGGCCGGGGTATTGGACGCCCCGGATTCGCGCGTATGGGGAAAGGGCAAGGGGCAAGCGTTCGACACCTATGCCGCGCCTGACGTGTACCCACAAGCGAAGCAAGCGCGTACCATTCAGCAGGTATGGAAGGCTCCGGCAATGACCATTTCGCGGCTCGGTCTGATCGACCGGGATACCGTACTATTCCACCAGTGCAAGACTGGAACGCTGATCCGATCTCTAGCGCAGATCCGTTACCCAGACTTCGAGTTGTGATGGACCTCTTCATCCCCAACGGACCCGGCCCGCTATGGGAGCATGAGCTACGCTACGCGCTCCGGTCGTGGCACAAGTACGGGAACATTGACCGCGTGTTCATCCTGGGGTGGAAGCCGTGGTGGATCCGCAATGTCGAACACTTTCCGTTCCCCGATGGTGGTGGCCCGTGCAACCTCAACACCTTGTCGAAGTTGGCCGGTGCGGTGTTCCAAACGGACATCAGCGATCGGTTCATTTACAGCCATGACGACATCTACTTGCTCAAGCCGTTCATGGAAGTCCACGAACATTGCGCCGGTGATTATCGGCGGTCACGGCTGCACCGGGAAGCGTTCGAGAATGCGGTCAAGGCGGTCGGTCGTCCGGGGGTGCTGGATTACGAACTCCACAAGCCCGTGGTCCTGGAAAAGGACAAGGTCCAACAGGTGATCGAAACCATCCACGAACGGAACATCGCCTTCCGTACGGTCTACTTCAACAAGATCCGCGTGCCGTCGGTACCGGTTGGTGACGTGAAGTTGATGTCATGGCGTGAACCACCGGAGGACTGGTCCTGCTTTTCCTTGGGTCCACAGGTAGCCATGGACCGCAACTTCCGGGAATGGATCAAGCGCCGCTACCCGGACCCCTCTCCTTGGGAGATAGAGGAACTGTGAACGCGAACGGGCGGACCTTTTGAGCCCGCCCGTCTTGGTGTGGTGGTGGTCACGCCTCTTCCTCTTCCGGGTTCTGCTGCTCCGGGTCGGTAAGGTTCGTCTGCGCTGGCTTCGCGTGCTTGCCGTTCAACAGGGCTTCAACCTCGGCTCGAATCGCGTCGGATAGCTCCTGCAACTGATCGGCCAGTTCGTAAGGCTCCGTTTCATCGTTGAACTTCACCAGGCGCGTGAGCGCGTTGCACGAAGCGCCGGTGGAAAGAACCTTGTGCCCGTGGAACATGATGCCAGTGTAGTTCTTCCCGTCCTTCCATTGGATCGACGAAACCGGGTACTCGGTTGCGCACCGTTCGATCTCCCCTTCGTTCGCGATGGTGGAATCGTCGTGCTCTTCCCGTTCGGTGATCGCCGCGTAATGGATGGATAGCCGGTCCCATAGTGAGATCAGGTCCGGGTGCGGGATCACCTTGTGGAACTGCCCCGGAGTATCCACCGGAACGATCGCCCCGGAGTGGTCAACGTACTGGTGTTCGTGGGTAACGAGAACGCCTTGCTTCTTGCCCTTGCGGATGATCTTGAACCCTACGATCCTCCGTGTCATTTGTGGGTCTTCCTTCTTCTTCGCCATTGTGTTTGTTGGTCAGGTCGAGTGAAGGACCATCGCCGCGGCCTGAGCCCTTCGCTGCGCGTCCTGTAATGATTTGCAGTAGCCGTTCTCCAATAGTACCGTGTCAAGTAGTAGGTGCCACCATCCCGTTTCCGAGGCGATGAGTGTATACCGCCCGACCGTCGCCACCGTGACCCGGCAACCGCAGTGCTTGGTCAGGTGTGCCGAGGTGTCCCAAAGAACCGGCGCTGTCATCGGTCTGAAGGCTGGGTGTAGTTGATGCCAAGTAGATCGAACACCGTGCGCTCCTCCGGAACATTCACCGGCATACCGTTGCGCGTCCACATCCCATCGACGCCTTTGAAGCCGAGTCGGTTCCCACGGCCCAAAAGACCTTGGCTGTACTCGGCCGGGCCGGTGCGAATCGCCAGGATGTAGCCCCAATTCTCAGGACGGGCGGTGAACAGGTCCACTTTGACGCCGCCTTCAATGGTGATCTGGGTATACTTGGCCGTGGAGATCTTCGCACCCAGCACCACCGTTTCAGCCAATAGCAGGACCGCCGCCTCGTACGCTGGATCCCGTACCAACTCCTCGTAGTGCTCAACCTGACGGGCTGTGAAGATGTCGCCCTCCACGATCTCCCGTTCGCGTTGCACCGTGGTGGTCTTGGGCGTCAACACGATCTCGATGTCGTTCACCCATGGCTTGCCCCTGCGTATCGAACCGGCTATTTCGATGCGCGTGCATACCGGTGTAAGGATACCGACGATCCGGTCGGCAAGAATCCGGGCCTCGCGAAGTGATAGGACTGTTCCTCCTGTGCTCATGGGTTCAAAGTAGGTAGTACTGTCATCGCTCCACGGCTTTGGATGCGTTCGTAGAGGGTAGTCCATGCCAGCGATGCGGCGGCGGGTACTTGTCCGTTTCCAATGGCTTTAAGTCGGTCCACCCTAGCGGTGACACCTACGGCAACTCTCGGAACGCCGGGCCATTCGGCGTGCCAACTTCCTCGAATAATCGCCAACCGGATCCACTCTTTTTCTTCACCAGTCGCGCGTTCCCATGCCGCTTGAACCTCGTCCTGTGTGTATCGCACAGCCCCCGCGTTGTTGCCTTCCCACAGACAACGCAGTTCGGCGGGTACTTCCGATGCACTTCTTTTCCCTCCGCCCAATGCAGCTTCGTGTGGCAACTCCCGCACAGGGTCTGAATGTTCTCCGGCTCGTTGTTCGCTTGGTTCCGATCCTTGTGGTGGGCCTGTCTGCGATTCGGCGATCCGCACATTTCGCAATGATTCTTCAGGTGCTTCCGCGCCCTCGTGCCGATGTACTTCGGATCCTTCCGCGTGTTCGCGCAACTCAGGCAGCAAAACTTCCGACGCTTGAACACTGCCATATCCTCCAGCCTGTTCCCGTATCGCTTGCGCGTCATCATCGTTTCGCAATTCCCGCACTTCTTCGGTGTTTCCTTTTTCGGTTTCATGTCCTTTGCCCATTAGCCATGCAATATATGCAATAGGTTCCATAGGCTCAAGGCCTGTCCAGTTGCGGGGCCAGTGCATTAGATATTCCACAAATTCCGGGTTCAGTTGCCCACCATTCTCCCCCTCCATTGTCATCGCGTTGCCCAGGTTCAATCCGAAGCCGTTCCCGTTATTCGATTTTGCCTTGGCCTGCTCCCTGCGTTTGATGAGTTGGTCGCGGTCCATTGTTCGCATTTCTCTTGCTGATGGCGTAGGCCACATCCTCACCGCCTGGCTCAGGTTAACGCTGTGCATCGACCCCTCCTTTTGCTGGTCGCTCTTCAGCTTGTCCGTGAAGGCATCCGAGCATGTCGGGGTCGGCCAGTTGCCCGATGGGGTGTTGGCGGGTGCCTTGCGTTGCTCCTTTCCTTCCACCAATTCCGCCAAGCCCCGACCATAGCCCTCTGTTGTGCGCCCCGGCTCCTGTGCACGTGGCGTAGGCAAGTATCCAGATCCTTTCCCTTCGATGCGGAGCACCGGCATCGTCCGCTCCCACAACTCCCCACTCTGCATCGTACCCCAGCGCGGAAAGGTCCGCGAGTACTCGGTCAAGCCCCCTAGAAGTGAGCATTGGGCTGTTTTCCACGAACGCAAACCGGGGTTGTACCTCGCCAATGATCCGGGCCATTTCGGTCCACATTCCGCTTCGCTCTCCGTCGAGGCCGTCACCCTTTCCGGCAATGGAAACGTCTTGGCACGGAAACCCTCCAGATACCACGTCAACACGTCCGCGCCAAGGGTGTCCGTCAAAGGTTCGCACGTCATCCCAAATCGGGAAAGGCGGGAGAATGCCTTCATTCTGTCGGGCGATAAGTACGCCTGCGGGATAGGGTTCCCATTCGACGGCGCACACGCATCGCCATCCGAGCAAGTGGCCTCCGAGTATGCCTCCACCAGCGCCCGCGAATAATGCCAGCTCATTGAGTTGTTCGTTTTCCATGGTTCATCGCTCCCCTGGCAGTTTGAACACGTCCGGAATGGTCGGCCCTGGGTCAGCGTCCAAGGGTATCAACACCCCCTGCGCTTCGAGGGGCCATAGGATGATCTCGTACCGGGGGCGCTTGGCGTCCTTCAGCACACGGCACCGGCGAAACTCCACCACCAACTTGTCATCCCGAACGATCCGCGCCTCTTGGATCGCGTCCAAAATTCCCTTAAAGTAGTTGTCCAAATCTCCGGAATTCTGCTCACGGTACACGTCCATCGACATCGCTACCGGACCCTCGATCGTCATTATCCGCTGCTGCATCTTCTGAACCTGAAGTTGAGCAACGGCCCGCGTCATCCACTTGCGGGCCTCCGGTGATTTCATGATCATCGGCCTACCCGTCTTGGCGTTGTTGATGATGATGTTGGCCCGGTTGGTGGACATGGGCGGGAGGTCTATGGTAAGGCGGATCATTTTCCAGCGATGCGATTGGTCAACCGTTGATTGTAAGCAAGCCGAAGCGCCCGGAACCGCGTCACGTACGGTATCCAACGGGCGTTGAACGATTCCCGCAACTCCACGTCCGTCTTTTCCTTCACGAACGGCCACTCCTCGGTGTGCTCCTCTACCGTGGTCATGATCACGTTCTCCCGCTTGGTCCGGTCTTCCTGGTAGCTGCCCTTCGGTAACAGGTGGCACCCTTGGGCGTGGAACATCGGGTGGTCCGGTGGTAGCAATTTCATCCCGCTCACCACGCTCTTCCCGCTACTCTCGAAGTATAACTCCTCGAACAAGGCCCTCTCACCGGTGGGCTGACGAACCGCGCTCAGGGTGGATCGCTTGGCCCCGAACCCTTCCTTTTGCTTGGGTTCGCAACCCTTCAGGCACTCGGTGCAGAAGTAGAACGGCTCACCTTCCGACCGCGCCTTGTTGGGCTTGGCCGGTTTCTCGCAGCACGGGGATAGGAGCTTCGTTGCCACGATCATGCTTGCGCTACACCGATGCCGACGAATTCCCCTTCATCGTTCAGGTGTACCATCACACCCATGTTCCGGTCGAAGCACTTGAGCACCAGGGCCCGGTCAAAGCTCGATGTCTTACCGGCCAACTCAAGCCAGTAAAGCATCCTGTTGAGTTCGTGTCGGCTGTCCGATAGGCACGGCACATTCGAGAGTATCACGCTAGTCTGGGCTTCCATTCTGTACTTTTTGGATCAGTTCATCGAAACGCTTTTCAACCTCTTCCCGCCCCATCATTTCGGAGCATTGGCGGAACTCCCTGCGAACGGCGGTCAGTTCGGCTTGGGTCCGGATGTCCTGCGGGATCAAACCCTCCTCGATCACCTTGGCAAGCGATGAAGCCACCGCGTGATGCTTGCGGCGGCTGAACTCACGCTTCGCCGTTGCAACGTCGCTATCGGTGATCTCGAAACTTTCGGGTAGCAGCCCCACCTCCCACAGGATGCCCATGTAGGTCGGGTTCATCAGATACCGGGCCTCGCCACCTTCGGACAAGGTTACCGCCGCTTCCCGCATGATCGCTATGCACCCCAAGCGCACCTCCTTCGGGTCCGGCTTTGGTGCCGCCTCCAACAACGCCACCGCAACCTTGCTACTCACGGTCATCTTCGCCTCCTGTTGCCGCTTACGATAGGCCCGAAGGATGGGCGTGTAGAACTCAGCCGAGAACGTCTGGTAGTGCTTGTGCGATGGCTCCCCGTGCTTGTCCTTGGGTAAGTGCCTGTCCAACTCCCCAACGACGTAGAACTCGAAGGCCATCTTCACATCCACCAGGGTGAACGAATGGAACCACCGTTGCAGGAACGAAAAGAACGTCGCCTCATCCGCTATGGTGATGTCCGCACGGATGCCGCACATGTGGTAGATCCCCTGAAGGAGCATCTTCACCGCTTGGCCTAGCTCCCGGTCTGCCATCTGGCCTACCGTGGCACCGTCTGCCGATAGGATCAACCGCTCCTCGTTCGCCGGAACGCTGATCCCGTTAGCCGTGGCCTGCATCAGCAGGTCGTTGGCGGTCTTTTGGTAAAGCGTGATCCCGGTTTCCATTATCGTCCTAAGTTCCAGAATTTCATGGTATTGGCGTCGGTTTCGGCCTCCGCGCCCTGCATAACGAGCTTGCCCTTTGCCTTGTCGCTTTCGATGGCGTCCAAGACGGTCGCTATCCAGCCTTGCGTTGACCGTTGGTACTTCTTGGTCCGGTTCTGCTTGTCGCTCCAGTGCATCAGCACCCGGTGGTACCGGTCCACGTCCACACCGATCGCGTGTAGCTTACGGACCTCGGGTAGCTGCCGGAACACCTCCGGGTCGGCGATGCCAGATTCGCGCATCTTCACCTCGGCCTTCGGATCGATCGTTGCCGGAAAAAGCGAGTTCGCGCTTTTCTCAGAATCAGAGAGAGAAATACCTGTACTAGTTATACTTACTACTATGCCAGGTTCCCGCTCTTTTTTTTCGATTCGCGATTTCCTCGAAAAAGTGGGCGTTTTTTTCAAGGTTTCCTGCAATGGCTTTTCCGTTTTCGCAGGGGCACTTTCAAGGTTTCCTCGAAAACGTCCCCTGATAACTTCACGGTTTTCGTGAATTTGCACTCCGTCCTTGTTCACGATCAAGTAGCCAGCCTTGACCAATTCCTCCCAAGCGGCATCGACGGCGGTGCGACCCTCGGAGCACAGGCGGACGATCCCGGAAACGGTCACTTGGGTATCGAGGGGCCAGGTGTACAATAGGGCAAGAAGGCCCTTTGCCTTGAGCGTAAGCGCGCCATCGACCAAAGGGGCGGTACTCACCGTCACGTACCCTTCAATGCGCCGTATGCCAACGAATCTCATGGTGTGGAAATGAACAGCCCCCAGACATCCTCAACATCGGCCGTTACTCCGTGTCGCAGACATCCAGGGGCGTGTTCGAGGGGTTTCATTCGCTGGTAACGGTTCAGCGTGGGGGCGAAACTAGGGTTCTACCAGATCGGTTGGTGGGAAACTTTGAAAGGCGCGATGGTGTAGGGCTACCACCGGCATCGGGTGTTGAAGCACCACAGGATAATGATCCCCCAAGTGAGGACGAACACCACCCCGAAGGTCAGCGCGTCCATGAACAGGCGTAGGAGGCGGGCCTTCATCGGATCCGGCGTATTCGTCCCTGCTTGATCGCCCTGCGCATCTTCCGCCCAAGGTCGTGACATCGTTGGTGACATGGTTTGCCTTGGTCGTTGTACGTGTCCGGCGTGGCTCCCTTGCAATAGAAGCAACGCCCCGGAATCGGTTTTGGGTCGCTCATTCCGCCGCCTGTATTTGGAACACCGCGCACTCCTTCACCAGTTCACGGTGTAGCTGGATCTTCCGCTCGTGGTCCGAGACGAACTTGAACGGGCTACCCTTCTTGGCCTTTTTCCAGGCCTTGAGCTTGATGTCCACCAGAAGGGTCCGCTCGGTAAGCGTCAATGGCCGGAACAGGTAGTCCCCTTTTTTCAACACCGCGTCGGGTTCAGGCCTTCCGCCAAAAGGGGCAACGTGCGCGTAGACCTTCCCCTTGATGTTCATTTCCAGAGGCATGGACCGGGGTGATCCGTTGTAGCACACGAACCTATCGCCCGTTCCGGGTTGCTCGTAGGTGTGCCAAGCACCGAGGCCGGGTATACCCTCCGGTTCGGCCTCCGTTCCATTGGTGCCGCGAACAATGTTCACCAGGGTCGTGATCGGGTTCTTCATGCCTTACTCGTTATGTGCCACCCCTTGCACCGGGGGCACGGATAGATACGTAGCCGACCCGACCCCTCGCGCTCCCGCCTGTTCTTCACGGTCTGCGCACCACGCTTGTCGTACACCATCTTCCCTTCGCAGGTTTCCATGGCTGCCAATGTAGCGCGGCATCATGGCGTTGCAGGTTGTGAAATTCTACCCGCCGTCATCTTCAAACACTCCACCTCAGCCGATGCCAAGGTCCGGTCGATCCGTGCCTTCCTTTCATCCGTCAACTCGAAACGCTTGCTGATGTGGGCGAACCCGGTCCCCTCGTACATGTACCAAATGGCCCGGTTCTCGAACTCGCCCATCTTGTGGCTCACTACGTCCATCACCGTTTGGACCTCGCCCTTCACATGCTCTTCAATGTCGTGAAGCGCCATCCGGTCGGTGAACATGGTGATGGTGGCGTACTTGGTCCCTGCCGAAACCGCCTCGACCATCAGTTGCCAGGCGTGCTTTCGGTTCCAACGCTCCATGGCCTCGAAGTCGCCATCCGGTACCTGTGCATCGAACAACAACAGGTCACCTGGGTCTTCCGGGCACTTGACCTGCCAGGTGCTTTCCCCCTTGTCAACGAAGCCGTCCGGGGTGCCTCCGCTGTTCTCGCCGTATGGGTGGAAGGTGGTGGTGTCGATCGGCTTCCAGTACCTCGACAACAGGATCCGGGCGGCGTGCTCCAATATCATTCCCCTGTCCATGCTACGGGTGGCGATGTGCGGGGCCGGGCGGTCGGTGATGCGTTCGGCGGCTTTGGATGCGATCAGCCCAAGCGCCGTGTCACCGAATAGCACTATACCGGCTTCGTCGATCTTCTTACGTAGGAGAGCGTTGAACCCCCGGTCGGTGGTGGGCGTGTCGGGAAGAAGGTGTCCATGGTCCCGGATGTGCGCAGGCGTCAGGGTTCGCGGTTCGGAAAGCAGGTCACCGAACACCGACGCGGTGAACCGGCCCGTCCGGATGCCGGACAACTGCCCATCGATCGACGGGGTGATCACCTCTTCGATCAGCTTGGAAATGTTACTCATGGTGTGCGAGTTGTGGCCGTGCGGCGTTGCTTAGCTGTACCATTTGATCCTCCGGTATCGTCAGCCCCTCATTCTCCAATCGCGTGATCACGTCGTCGAAGGTTGCTGTACCCGCCGCGATCTCTTTCGCCGCGCCGTCCATGAATTGCTTCGGCAACCGCGTAGCACCGCGCCCCAGCTTGCCCGTGAACGTCGATGCGTTCTTCCGGTTCAGATCCTTTCCGAACGCCTTCCCAAGTTGCTGGGCGGCATTCTTCAGGCATTCGCTTTTCAAAGCCGGTAGGTTCATCTTCAGCGCCTTGGACTTCTTGTTGCGGATGTCCTGTGCCCACTCGTTCTTTTCCCTTCCGTGTAGCTCGTTCGGTGCGGCGTCCATCATTATCGCCTGAGCAGCGGCACCGATCAACGTACGGGTGGTACCGGTGATCGGGTGAACGACCTCCAAGGTGATGTGCCCGGCCAACTCGTTCCCCACCACTTTGAACCCGAATTCCCGCGTGGACCACTGACCGAGGTACATGGTATCCAGTGCGTTCTCTACGTGGGAGATCACCATGGTCTTCGCCTTTCCGTCCGGGGTCGCTTCGATGGATTCCTTCGGCGGCGCTTGGTTCAGCATCGCTTGGAACGCTTCGAGCTTTTGCCACTTCTTGCGCATGGTGGTACTCTCACCAAGCTCGCTCATCAGCGCACTTAGGCGCGGGCTTTCGTTCTGCTCCATGCTAGATCGCTTTGATGTCATGGATGGACGATACACCGAACAACGCAGCAAGGCGGAACTCCCGGCAAAAGGTGAAGGTTGCCAGGTCGTGACCTTTGTTCCACCGCGCTATCAATGCACGTTGCCGAGCCGGGGAAGGTGCCCCCTTGTCGCCTTTGAAAACCGCCGTGGCGATCTCATCATACAGCAGCCTCCGCTTGTGCTTCTTTTCGTAACCGGCCCTCAGTTCGAGGATCTTGACACGTTCCATTTCGGGGTTGTTTGCCCCAAATGTACGCGCTGCGAAGTTTGAAAGCGCAAACTATTTAGAAACCCGCGTCAGTCGCGGCATAGCTCCGACACGCTCAGTGCGAGGTTCGAGAACCCAAGGAAGGGGATGGCTATGAACCACCATCCGATCGGGCAACCGCCAATGACCATCAGGAAGACGAACAGGGAGGTGGCGAACCAGGCATTGAAGCACCGAGGGCAAACGCCCGTCATCTTCCACCAGTTGGTCCGCATGTACGGCTCCGGGTGGAATGTGGCCGCGTTCCATGGCAGGCTGTCGCCATGTTCGGCGTAGTGGGCTGATCGGTCCCGCTCCTGTTGTTCGGCGGCGTCCCTTTGGCGGTCCGCTTCGATGGCGTCCTCCTTCGCGTGGTAGCTGTCCACCAGCCATTGCCCAAACCGGGAAAGGATACGTCCATCGCGTACCGGAACGTTAGGGACCGTGTTCTTTGGATCCCCCAGGCAGAAGGAATAGAGGTCCGAAACGAGGCCCGACCCGATGGCCGTCACCATAATGATCAACAGGAATTCTAGCGTCATGGTGCAATGTTACACCGTTTCGTCCACCTTGATGAACCGGCCCAGCCTGGCCTCGATCCATAGCACCACCTTCGACCCCGTGAGCTTCCCGTATTTCTGCCCCACGTCCAGCAGCATAGTAGTGCTCACGAACATCGCCACCCCGTAGAACAGCGGGCTATCCGGTATCCACCCCGCGTTGGGGATCATGCTATCCACCACCGCCG
>OFRC01000027.1_pt1 | contig 47922 bp, 56 predicted proteins | sample 1543051 | NCBI WGS metagenome assembly OFRC01 (sample SAMN07774231, study PRJEB24372) | wastewater metagenome
ATGAAAAAACAGGCATTTAGCGAAATCACCGAACTGGAGGTCGGCCGTGTGTTTTGGGAATCGTACAGCACCGAAACCAAAACGCTTATTATTTCCCTGTTGCAGGCGCGGCAAAGTTTGCGCGAAATTGAGCGCAAAGTATTGCAATTCGTTCCGGCTGCGCTACCCGCCTGGAAGCGTAAGGAAATAGCCGGGAGGTATTACATGGCGGCGCTGTACGCGAAAAAAAACAACCTTCACCTAAATTAAATTAACCTTGGTCATGAGCAAAGAATCACATTCGTTTAGTGTTTCTGTAGCCTGCGAGGTTGGGGTAAACTGCTCAATCATTTTGCAGCACTTCATATTTTTGCAGAGGTTCGCGCCCGATGGTTGGGTTAAAAAACCGGCAAAGGCCATCAAAGAAACCTACCAGTACATGACTGAAAAGGAAATACGCGGAGCCATTGACCGACTTTGCAGAGACGGGTATGTTTTTGACAAGATCGAAAACTCCGTAAAAGCAGACCGCACAAAGTCGTTTTTTGTTACCGATTCGGGGCACAAATTGTACGGAACAGAGCCATTTGACAAAAGGGCAAATGGTGTTCCCAAAAGGGCAAATGGATTTTACGAAAGGGCAAATGACAACTTCCCGAAAGGGCAAATGCTAATTAAGGAAGATTGTATTGTTAATAGTCCTATTGTAGGAGGGAGCGCGCCCGCGCCCGACGTTGAAACGTTCAGCCTAAATGCAGATTTTTCCCCTTTCCCCCCTGTTCCGGCCGCCCCCCTTTCCCCCGCCATTCAAGGCCCGAGCATCCGGGACTTCGTGAAGGCCGACACGCCGGGCGAAATGCTCGAAAGAATCGCCGCGTTCTACGCCACGCCACAGGGGCAAAACGAGCGGGATCGCATATACTCCGATACCATTGCCGGAACAATGTCAGCCCCGGAACGAACAGAGGTTACAAAGTCCTTCGCCGCGTGGGCGGTGGAGCAAAACTACGGGCAAAAGACCTTCCGGGAACTGAACGCCCGGTTTACGCGGTGGTGGAAAGACCAGGCGCGCTACAATTCCGAAAAGAAATCCAACCAATCACAACAACAATCCCCGCTGAACAGCCGCCCGGACGGGCCGGTGACGCGCTCGACGGCGGTTTTGCAGAAATAACGGTCTGCACTGCCGAATCAGTGCAACGCATAGGCAGCATGTACGGCAGTGCTGAGTTATGCGGATTCTTTTCTAACGCCGGTAAAAAAAATAGTATGTGTAAGGCACGAGAATATGTAAATGCAGGAAAGACGAAAACCACAAAAGACGGAACACCGTATTTTGAGCCATCGACCAAAAATTTTGGGCCGTTGCATTACGGTTCCTCGTCAACAGACCAGTCAGATTACATCTTGTTTGATGACGATTCGGTCGTAAACATGATTGGAGAGTGCGTTCTGTCCGTCTATAATAATCGAACAAAAAAATTTGAATAATCCCGCATAACTCAAAGCCTGCCGACGCGGCGCGCACAGCGCCGTTTCCGGTAGGCGACAGTTATCCGAATAAACTTAAAAAATGACAACCACAGTATTCGACACTGACCGCATCGGAATGAAGGTTGCCGGGGCAAAGTTCCTGCTCGGCACCTGCACGGATATTTCCGCGCTGATCGGCTTGTCGGATGATAACCGTGCAAGCCTGCCGATTTTCAGCGACGGGGAAATCGCATTGTTGGAACAGGTTGTTCGTGACGGCGTTTTCAAAACCATGTTCGGCCTGCCTGCTGCCCGCGACGGGCGCAAGATACTTGCCTTTGTGCGGGCATTGAAGGACGCGCAAGCCGTCGGGTTTTCCAGGGGGTGGCACCGAATGGATGAAGAAAGCGAATGGGTATATGTGCGCTACGGGGCGCTGCCAAGCCTTGTAACGGGTGGGCAGGATGTAGCCATGCGCAAAATGAAGGAACTTGCCGCTGAATTTGTGGCCGGTGGATGCGACGAACAGGACACGGTAAAAACGCTTGCCAAGGCATTTGCCACGGCGAAGAATAAAACCGCTGAATGCCTTGAGCGCCTTTGGCTGGAACTGTTCACCGATCACGGCGTAGCGGGCGCTGTGGCGTATTTCCGAGAACGGTGGGCGCCCGTGGACGACGCAACGCGGGAAATTGTAAACGCTGCCTTTGTGGCGGCAAAGGAAAAATTAAAAAACGAAACAAAATGACCGAGCAACAAGCACCATACCACACCCGCGCCCGCCAAAACGGGCAGCACAATGGCCACGACCCGATCACGGCGCTGCAAGCCGGTGCTGAAATCGAAAACCAGTACCGAACATCCGCCGAAATCCTGTTCGCCGCAATCTTGCGGGAGCCGCACATTTTCGCGGCCAACGCACACAAAATGCACCCGTATTGGTGGAGCGAAACCAGGTACAAGCGTTGCGCCGAACTTCTTTTCCGGCAATTCTATTCCCCGGCGAAGCAGTACAGCGCCTACTCGGTAGTTTTGCCGGGTGACGGCGTGACGGAATCGCACCTGCTTGGAATCCAGAACCAACACATTGACACGCCGCTCGACTTGTCCCTTGACGTGTTCCTGCCGACGTACCGCCGTTGGGTAGAGTACCGCGCATCGCTGCTTGCGCAGGCCGGTGTCTCGCAAGGGCTGGAAGCCGAAACCATCCGACGCAATCAGGACGAATACCGGCAACGGTCTTGCGCGTACATTGCGCAGGTTGAGCCGGACGGGGCGGAACTTAACAAATGGATTCTTACAAAGATTGAAGGGTTGGAGCCGGAAATTGTCTGCAAACCGTCGCTGCAAACGCTCATCAAAAACAGGCACCTTATCGGTTACGAGCCTGGCGATTATGTAATTGTCATGGCACGGCCCGGAATGGGTAAAACCCACTTTGTTTTGGATGAAATACACAACTTTGCCAAGGCTGGTGCGCGGGGCATTTTCGTGTCGCTGGACATGGGGCGCCTTCAAATCCAAAAGCGCATGGTCGGAAAGTTGACCGGCGTAAACCCGGCATCCAGTTGGTTTAACTTAAATGATACCGAATACCAATCCCTACAAACCGCTTCCGAATTTCTTGGAAATTGGCCGGTTACTATCATTGACACCATTCGCCGCCTTGACGAACTCGTTTCCACCATCCATGCAGAAAACTACAAAGACCCGATCAGGTGGCTTGTTGTGGACTACCTTCAACAGTTGCAAATACCGGGAATAAAAAACCGGGAGCAGGAGGTTGCGCAGGTTTCGATGGCGTTGAAGCACTTGGGAAAGGTTCTTGGTTTTCCTATTATTGCCGTGTCGCAGTTGAGCAGGGCAGTTGAAACGCGCGGCGGCTCAAAGCGCCCGATGCTTTCAGACCTTCGCGAAAGCGGGCAAATAGAGCAGGACGCGACAGTAGTTATTGCCCCGTACCGCCCGGAATACTACGGCATTCTCGAAGATGAAAGCGGCCAAAACCTTGCCGGTAAGGCAGAAATAATTTTCCTGAAAAACCAGCGGGACGGATTGTACAAGCCTTCGCTTGTCGGGTTTGACGGCATACGCGGGTTTTACGACCTCGTTACCGCCTCGCCCGAATTTGACCCGCCACCGCCAAGTTTTCAAACCGTTGACTTTTCGGCGGCAAGGCCGAAGGATGACCAAGATATTCCATTTTGAGATAAAACAAAACGACATGCAAAAAATGGCAACAAACAGCGATTGGCTTATTTCAGAAATGGACAAAGCGGCCAACCCCAAAAATTTGGAAAAGATTGTGTGTGCCGCCAATCATTATGATGATGGGAAGAAACACGCTCACCAACCCAACGGAATCAAGACTGGGTTTGTCATTTGCGGTTTGCGACACCATAACTGCATATACATCTTTGAATTATTTTGCGCATCCATAAACAACAGGGAAAGGAACTTACTAAAGCAGTCCTGCTTACAGGGGTTTGTCACAACAAAAAACAGATTTGTGGGCCGCGAAGAGGCCATGCAAATTGCGATAAACGCAGGACAGGTTCAGGAACGAAACTTACACGCCGACTACATCGGGCTATTTAGCGAAGATTTATATTAACAAAAACACCATGCAACACATCGAACAAGCCATTTCCGCACTCCCAAACCTTACCCCCGACCAACGCGCCATCCTGCGCACGTCCGTGGGCTACTGCATCGAAGGTAGAACCGACTACACGCCCGACGTAGGCCCCGGCTGGATTGATCCGCACGACTACGCCGCTATCCGCCGCCTGGCAATCGAAGAGGCGTACAAACGCCGGGTGGCCGGGCAAATGTGGGACGCAAAAAAGGACAAGGCTTTTCACGAATCGCAGGGGGTGGTGAAATCCAACAGCGTCATCATGCCGCATAAATTCCTTTGAAAATAAATTTGCAAAATACTTGCAAATGTTTTTACCTTTGTCCGCATGGAAGTAGAATACACGAAAACAGAAACAGACTGCCGGGTTAGAAAACCAGTTGAGGCGGTCAAGTGGATGGACGATGAAAATGCACGCCGCAAGCAAGGCACGACAGAGCGCGTTATCCCGATTGTTACGGTAATAGAGGCCATTTTGGCGGCAGGCCTTCGTACAAATGACTGGCAGCAAATAGCCAGCGAAATGGCCGCACAGCGCAAGCCGCTAACCAGGCGGGGCCGCCAATTTACGGCACAGAAAAAATAACCTTCTTAGGCGAGGGGTTTAGCAAGTCCGTCCGGTTGTTCTTCATGGGGCAGCCGGATTTTTTTCAAGAAAAACGAATGGGAAAATTCATTTTAGGCGATTGCATGGATTTGGAAACGGGGCTGCCGTCATATCCTGATAAGTTCTTCGATTTGGCGATTGTTGACCCGCCGTATGGGATAGGTGAGGATGGCGGGAAGCAAAGGACACGCGGCTCAGATAAAAAAAATGGAGTAAAAAAATATTGGGATAATACAATTCCTTCTGAATTGTATTTCAAAGAATTGCGCCGCGCTTCAAAGCACCAAATTATCTGGGGTGGCAACTATATGACAGACTTTTTGCCCGCTTCGATGGGCTGGGTTATTTGGGATAAAATGGATTATGGGAGTGATTTTGCAGATTTTGAAATGGCCTGGACATCGTTTAACAGGGCTGCGAAATCTTTTAGAAAAACAAGACAATCAAATCAAAATCACTACACAAGGCCAAGGATTCACCCAACACAAAAGCCAATAATTCTTTACCAATGGCTGCTCGAAAACTACGCTAAACCCGGCCAACTGATTTTAGATACCCACGTCGGCAGCGCGTCCAGTTTAATAGCGTGCGAAAGCATGGGATTTGATTACGTCGGATTTGAGATTGACCCAGACTACTACGCAGCCGCTCAAAATCGAATGAGCAAAGGCATTCAGGCTGTGCTTATTTGATAAAACCCCCTTACCTTTGACTAACTTTTCATGAGATTACGACGGTTATCACGTCAATACCCGGTTGCAAATGAGCAGCCGGGTTTTTTATTTTACCCATATTATTTTACCCATATTATTTTGCAAAAAAGTTGTACATTTGTATCATGCCTTGCGATTACAAGAAATATCCACCAAACTGGAAATCGGACATCCGCCCGGCAATTTTGGCGCGCGCTAAAAACAAGTGCGATACGTGCGGCATTCCAAACCATGTAATTGTTTCGCGGGGTGAGTATTTTGGCGCGGACGCATGGCAGGATGATGACGGAAATATCTACTGTGGGGCCACGTCCGAAAAAATAGGAGAGGATTATGTTGGCGCATTGTTCGCCGCGAATGGTCGCCGCCGTGTTACCTTTTTCAGGGTTGTGTTGACAATTTCGCACACAGATCACAACACCGAAAACAATGCCCACGAAAACCTTTTGGCTCTTTGTCAGAGATGCCACCTTAGGCACGACAAGAACTTGCACGCGCTTAACAGGCGCAATACTTTTGAACAAGCCCGTGGGCTGCAACGTATTTTTGAATGATACCGAACGCTCCGATCTACATTGGCTGCGACCCGGCTTTCCGAGTCGGCGGCTTTTGGGCCGCAATCCTTGACATGGCCGACAAGAGTCTTGTTTTCAGGTCGTTCGACCTGTTGACGTGGCACGACTTTTTGCGCTCGCAGGACGCGCCGGGCCGGTGTTTTGTCATGGTGGAAAACTCAAACCTTCAAAACAAGTCGTTCGACACGACCGGAAACAAATTTGAGGTAGCCCGCAAGGGCAGGAACGTAGGGTGTAACCAAGCGGTCAGCGAACTTGCCTACCAATCCGCACTCCGCCAATACGGGCCGCAAAACGTGTTTCAGATCAGCCCCAAGGACAAGGGAGCGAAGATTTCCGACGCGCGGGTGTTTATTGCCGTCCTGAAAAGTGAGGGAATTTTGCTTCCAAAAGGAATATCAAACCAAGACCAACGCGACGCGGCCAAATTGGCTATTCTGTGCCGACGCAAAGTGTTGCTTGAAAGCAGATTCACCGCAAAACCAGCACCGGAAACATGGCAAAACGCGCTATAAAAGCAAAAGAGGTAGTAACGCTCGGTTGGGCGCTACGCGATTTTTGGGCAAACCAGGTCAGGTTTACCATTGCCTCGAAACTTGCCCGGCTAAAGCCCGAAAACGATTTGCAAAATGGGTACGCCATGTTTGACCGGCACCTTGCCGCTGGAAACATCGTTGAAGATAAAACCGTCGGAATTTTCCCCGGCGTTCCGACGTACCGAATCGCTAAACCAGACGCACCCGCATTGATATGACAGAGGCCATGCAAAAGCAAATCGCCGCATGGCGCGAAGCGTGCGAGAGCGTTGAAGGGTTGGTAAACAACCAGCCCGACCTAAACGACCTGGAACTACTGCACAATTGGTTTAAGAAGGTACACGCTTGGTTGGCCTACCTTGCAACAGAGCAAAGCCGCGCGGAGGCGTACTTCGCGGTTCACTTTACAACCATAATCAAACAGGGTATTCCAGATGCGGCCATGAAGGCCATCAAAGGTTCGTCCACATCCCTGGAGCGGTACGCCGCCGGTGAAGCCCCCGAACTGTACGCCATTTGGCAAACGCTTACCAACCTGAACGATGCAATAAAAACGATCCTGTACGATATGCGTACGAACATAGCGACCCTTCGGGAGGCCGACAATAGGGACGCCATGCACGCGCCCGCGCAAAAATGAAACGATGAAAGCAAAATACTTCTACAACAGCGAGATCGGAAAGATAACCGCCGATTCACGCCGCAACCATGCGGTACTTGAGCCTCAGTATTTTTCGGCAAAGAAGATTGCAGGGTTTGGTGTTTTTGATTTGATTCGAATAGGCGGGGAAGTTGCTCAAATAATCGCCTTTATTTCCGATGACTACGCGGCGGTGTGGGTTGTTCCGCACGACTTGACATTTCAACGGCTTGTGTTTTTTGTTTCTGCTACTGATTTGGCGGAACACGCCGAACTGATCCTGGGGGCCAGAACCATCAAAAGCCAAATCCATAAAATAGACACCGCGCAGCGGTAAAGACTTATATCGTTTTGTTTTGCCCGGTTCGCCGTCATGGCGGGCCGGGCTTTTTCTTTACCTGAAAAATAATTTGAAAATAATTGTGCAAATACTTGCACGGTAATTTGATGCAGCGTATCTTTGAAGGGTCAAAGCGATGAAGCGGAGACGAAAAAAAAACGACATGGCACTCAATCGCACAGAACAAGCAATCGTCTGGGAAAAAGAAAATGGTGGACTTGAAAATCGCGCCGCTGAAATGGCCCGCCGTAATGAACAGGGATTCAAGTTTGGGTGGACTACCGAACAACACCTCGCGTCTCTCGAAGAAAAATACGTTTCCCTCAAATCCCAAGAGGCTTCCGAAGTGGAAAAGTTTCAAAACAAGCCTGCAACATTTGTCGCAAAAAGCCCGCTGATGAATTACACGCAGCAAATACTTGCCGGAATTGATACCGGCGAATAAAATACCGACTTTTACAATCTAAAAAAAACAATGGCACGCATTCAAAACAGCACCCAACACACTTTTTCCCCCTCCAGCCAGCAGGAAATCAGAAACGCAATGGCCAATGCTGGCCTTGATGAGGTTGTTGCTTCCACAAACAAACCTCACGGTGAGGTTGATAATATTTTCAACCTGTTCGACACCGAAGGAAATTATCACTTTTCAATAGACATCGAAGGTGATGTAATTTTTGAAAATCAGTATATTGCATAAGCCATAACGTGACGCACGCACCGGAATGGGCCGACCACGGAGACGCGCTGAGCGAGTGTGTGCAGTTTGTGGGGTAACGGGCGCACTGCCGAACAGTGCAAGGCATACGACGCATTTACGGCAGTGCTGGGTTATGCGATTTTTCTAACGCCGTTAAATTCAAAAAAAAATGAATATTCTCCCAGGAGGATACCGAAAAATCCATTATGCCGACGACGGGTACTGTTGCGAAACGGTACAAGAGATTAGCGGGAAGTTTTTCTTGCGGTCAAACTTCCCACCCAGCCCGCAGAATAATTTCGAAGACTTCCAAAAAAAGGAGGTCTCAAAACCTGGTGACTACGACAAAGTAGTTGCTGGGCTTGCAACTAACGTCAATTATCCCTCCGGGTTTGAGTGGGCAATTGACGGCACCGAGTACATTTTATGATCGCGGTTAACTGGCGGTTTCCCGCTTTGCGCCGATTAGAAGCGATTGGCGGGAAAGCGGAGTTATCTGCACAAAAACTAAAAAAATGAAATTAGAATTAATAAAAACAAAATTCGATTCTCTTTCGAATTCCCAGCAATGGGAATGGATTATAGAATACCGACAATTGATTGAGGAAATAATCCTTGACAATGACAACACTTCTATACACTTGCACGGAGACAAAGAAGCGAAACACGTCCTTTATCCTAAAATGGATTGCGGTGACAGGTATGGAGTACTATACCTGCTCCGTGGACTGGGCTTTAACGCAAATCATTGCTGATAACGGTAGCACTGCCGAACAGTGCAACGCATAGGCAGCATTTACGGCAGTGCTGGGTTAGCCGATTAAATCACAACTAAATTAATAACAATGATAAAGTTTCAGTTAAAAAACCAAGCCTACATGATAGGCGAAACCGAATTGCCAACAGAAATCCTTTTGCAATACCCGCATGAAATCGATGGAGACGACGGCGAAATAATGCTCCCCTACAAAGTTGGGGATATGGTTATTAGATACCCGTCAACACTTGAACGCGCTGCTTTGCAAAATGGGGTAGAAAAAATCATTTCCGAATTTACCGTTTTCGGAAGTCGCCTTTGTTGCCGATTTGAAGGCAGCAACGTGCCTCATTCAATTGATTGCGTTTCACCTATCTAATTTTGGCTAACTGGTGCACTGCCGAACAGTGCAAGGCATACGCAGCATTTACGGCAGTGCTGAGTTATGCGGATTTTTTCACATTCAAAAGTAAAAAAAATGATAGGCGTTCTTGAAACCACACACCCGACAATTGGATACGGTATTTCAGTCCGGTATCGCCGTGTAGATGGAAGGGTTACAATTCTTGGCATCCACACTCACGGAAAAGACATTTGGGGGCAACTTTCTTCAAGTGAAATTCAGATTTTAAAATCTCGTATTCCCGCATAACTAAGGCATCCACGACGTAGCCGCGCTTAGTCGGATATGTGCGGGGATGCTGAGTTATGCGGCCCTTTTCTAAAAAAAAATAATGAAACTCACATTTAGAGAAAAGCACGCGATCAAAACAGCGACACCTGAACAGGATTACTGTTTTATCGCACACGGGTTGACTATGAAAAGCCTCTGGAATAAGGGGCTTGCTCAACCGGCACAAGGCTTCGGCTATCGGTTTGGGGCGATTTATGAGCTGACTGATTCGGGTAAAAAATATCGAGAGGCAATGCAATTAATTGAGTAAAATGCCACACAAGCGCCACTATCACATGCGCTGCCCGAAGTGCAGCAAAGAAGGTGTAAAAACCCATGTTAGGCCGATTGAAAAGCGGGGAGACGTTAGGTACTTATGCCGCTGCTTTCGATGTAAGCATGAATACTTCTCTTCATCAAAAGCAGCCCGGCGAATGTCAGTAATGATTGAGGCCGCAAACGAAATTAACCAATCTTATTAGTATGCAAAATTTCATAACTATTGTAGTGCCGAAAGGTAGAAAAGCAAACGTAAAGATGCTGGGCAAACTGTACGGCGGCACAATACTATTTGATTACACAAACAAAGCCGTAGCAGCGACGTGCAAAGTGCTGTTGTTGTGGGGCATAAACTAACGGGTAAGAAATCATTTTTTTACTCAAAAATTTTAAAAAAAAGATGTCATCATACTTAAAAATTCACTCAAAAGTAAAAATAGCCAAAGACAAAATGCCCGGCTATAACGCTAGATTCTTTTTCGATTACGACAGACAAAAGGACGAGGAGGATGAGGAATATCGTTATGAGTATTTTTTAAAATTAAGCGATGACGAGGATGACGATAGCCAATTACAGGCTGAATTTGAAGATGATTGCAGAAGTCTTTTAAAATGGCTTGATGAAAACATTGGCGCGGATAACTACCGTTTCACAAATATGTCTGGCGCTTATTTGCCTTAAACACTATCGCATAACAAGATGAAAAGCGTAATCCAGTAAGCACGTGTTAGCCTGGATGCGAGCCAGTGAGGGAGCGAAAGTGTTGATCTGCGCTGGCCATCTTGTTTCGCATAACTCCAAGCCTGCCGACGCGGCGCGCATAGCGCCGTTTCCGGTAGGCGACAGTTAGACGGTTTTTTTGCACAAATGCAGAAAACACCGTACATTTGCCACATGGGAACAGTTTTTGTAGCAGCCGTAGTGCTTTTCATCGCATGCGGACTTTTGTGGGGCATTGCCCAAGTTCTCCGAAACTCGAAATAAGAAGTTGTTTTGTTATTATAGGGATAAATCGGTTTGGATACCCGCCGCGACAGGCGCAAAGCCGACGGCGGGCATTTTTGAAAAACACACGGCGGGTTGGAAAAGGTGGTAATTCGCCAGGCTCATAACCTGGAGACGTCGGTTCGACTCCTTCACCCGCAACAACCATTTTAAAAAGTTTTGGCTCATCACACGCCCGCCTGGTGCGCAACGCTTTGGGCGGGCTTTTTTTGAAACACACATGCCAGTAGCAAACGAATTTGACTTTAGCACAGACGGATTTGAGGTTGCCGAATTTGATACCGACATGTTCGGTGTTGAAGTCGGAATAAACCTTTCAACCCGCCACCACCGACCGGCCAAACAAAGGGTCGTGCCGGATAGCAAAGTCAAATACCGGAACGCCCAGGCGCTCGCCAAAGAAATGAAGTGCGGGCCGGGTATGTGGCACATCTGCCTGATTGATGGTTCGTTCATTACGGGTGATTTTATCGAAGCGTTCGTAAAGCACAACAATTTGCACGCAAAGCGCATTTCCATTTCAACGTTAAGCCTGAACCAAGAAAATGTAGACAGTCTTGGAAACTTGCTATTGGACGGATGGTGCGACGAAATGGAATTGATCGTATCCGATGGGTTTTGGGCCAATTACCGAAACGACATAATCCCGTACATTTACGCCGAACTTGACACGCCGGACAATCGCTTTCAACTGGCAGTTGCCCGCGTGCATACCAAGGTAACGCTCATCGAAACGCATTGCGGCATGAAGATTGTTTTCAGGGGCAGTGCGAACCTACGCAGTAGCGCGTGCATCGAGCATTTGGAAGTTCAGGAAAGCCCGGACATATTCGACTTTTTCTCTGATTTTCACGCCTCAATCGTTCAGGCGTTCAGCACGATCAATAAAGACGAACCGAGCATCTACAAAAAAAAGATGCTCACAAAAACTGAAACATGGCAAGCGGCAACTTGAATAAAAAGGTTCGCAAACCAGCGACCAAGAAAACGGCAGCCCGCGCCCGGCGCGGCCAACGCCGGAACCAGTAAATAAGTCAAAAATAAGTGGCTGAACTTGTAGAAGGTCGCAATGGCGGGAAAATGAAGCGCCGCCAAAAAGGTGATCCACCAGAGCCGGGGGCAGGTCGCCCGCCCGGCTCTAAGTCGTTCAAAACGTTGCTTGCTGAGGCGCTTGAAAAGACCACAAAAGACAAGGATGGCAAAGATGTGCCGTTGAAGCAGTTGGGTGCACTCCAAATAGTGGCAATACTGCTTTCTAAGGAAACGGACGATAATACTAAACTAAAAGCCTTCGCCGTAATTCGGGACACGATGGGCGAAGCGCCGGCAACCAAAAACGAAGTAAGTGGCCCGGACGGCACGCCGCTATTTGCCATATCTAAGGCCAAGCAAGCCGATCTCGAAAAAATGCTCGACATCATAAATGGGGAATGAGCACACCCTGACGAGGCTAACGCCATTTGCCGCATCGCTCCGGCACAAAATCCACGACACCACACGGGCCGCGCTTCGCGCAAATGGCCAAATTCCCATCATTGTCAACGACTGTTACCTGCCCCACCTGTTTAGGCGGGAGCGGATACAGATTTTGTACGGCGGCTCCGCTTCGGGAAAGTCGGACGTAAAGGCCACCGAACTTTTGATGAAGGCAATCGGGCAGCCGTATTTCAGGGGGTTGTTCGTGCGCAAGTACCAGGTCACGGTACGGGACAGCCAATTTGCCCTTTTTCAGGACTTGATAAAGCGGTACGGGCTTGCCGACGTGTTCCGGGTGAACAAATCCGACATGGACATCACCTGCATACCGACCGGGAACGTCCTAATGTCCGGCGGGCTGGACGACGTGGACAAACTAAAGTCAATCCCGGACGTGACGGACATTTGGATCGAGGAGCCGATTGACCGCAAGGGCAGCGTCACAGAGGCCGACTTTACGGAATTGAACCGCCGCTTGCGCTGCGAAAAGGCGTCCAACCACATACACCTGACATTCAACCCGATTGCCAAAGAAAATTGGATACACCGGCTTTTTTTTGAGCAGCGCATTTACGAGACGTTCGCCCTAAAAACGACGTACCGGGACAACGCCTTTTTGCCGCCGGACATCGAAGCGCAATACGAGGCGCTACGGCACACAAACCCGGATGAATACCGCATTTATGGCGATGGGGAATGGGGTAGCGCCGATGACATGGCCATGCGCCTTTTTCACGATGAGTCAATCGAAGACCTGTTTACCAATGGCGGCTTTTTGCCGGACGGTGAGCGGTACATAACCGCCGACGTGGCGTTTACGGGCGCGGATCAGTTTGTGGTCATGGCGTGGAGCGGGTGGAAGGTGCTGGACGTGCGCGTGTTCGCCCGCACAGAGGGCGATGAGGTGGTAAGCAAGATACAGGCCATAGCAAACGAGTTCGGCGTGCCGGGGCAGCGTGTGGCGTTCGATGCGGGCGGCGTAGGCATTGGCCTTCGCGGGTTTTTGCGCAGCGCCGTTCCGTTCGTTGGGGCGGCTTCGCCGGTGGATGATGCGGCGGAAAAGACCGACTTACAAAGAAAGATATTGCCGCGCCCGGCGTTTCGGAACCTACGGGCACAGGCGTACCACTACGCAGCGCAAAAGGTGAATGATTGCGAGGCGGCTTTTATTCCAAAAAGCGTACATTTGCAAAGCGTTTTGGCGCAGGAATTGCGGGCTATTCGCCGCATGGACTTGCCGGACGGCGGAAAATACCAGATTATACCAAAAGAAGAAATCAGAGACAGGATAGGCCGATCACCAGACTACGCAGACTGTTTTTCAATGCGGGCCGTGTTTGACTTACAAAATCACAAACAACGCCGGGCGCGGCAAATGCGGGCCGGGTAAAAAAATAGCACACAAATGAGCGAAGTTTCAAAAGAGGAAGCCCTCACCCACATGACCCAAGCGTTCCGCTACATGATGCGCGTGAACGCCAACACGCACCCGTTCGTGCGGGACTTGTCCGTCATCATTCAAAAGACATGGGGGCAGTCCGGCACAATGGCCGTGCAGGCCGTGCAGCGGGAAAAGAACACCCGAACAAAGGAATCCCCGCCAACGGCGGTCAACGTGACGGAAGCGCCCGCGCGGGTTAAGTTCATACACCCGAAAAGCCCGGAGGCGGCAGCACAGGCCGAGGCGCAAGCAGCAGCGCCAACACCGGCTTTTCCGTCACCTCCCCCGCCAATGGCGGCCCCATCTGGGGAGGGCCAAGAAACGCCGCGCCGGGGCCGGAAGAAAATACAGTTGGAGGAACCGCCGAGCCAGCCCGTTCGCGCCGAAGACGAAAGTCCTGTTGCGGCGGCTGAACCGCTCAACAACGCCGAACTTTCAGCGACCAAGGGCATGGGTATTCGTGAAATTCTCAAAGAGTTCGGCGAATCCCGCCTATCTGCTACGCTGGACATTCTTGAAATTGACTACACCGAACTTTCTGGCAGCCAAAAGGCAGCAGCCGTAAAAACCAACGCAGGAAAATGAAAGTAGCCCGCCTGCTTGCCGGACGGCGCGAAGTAGCCACCATTCCGTTGTACGAATCCCTGTACGACGTGCCGCTTTCGCGGGCGATTGACTTTTTGAAGGCCCGCGAACCGTTCGACAACAGAGAGGCAATGGAAAACGGCGAGGTAAACGAGGGCCGCGTGATGGTCAAAGCCGTCGGCGCGTTTTTCGGCGTTGAACTTTACCAAATGATCGGCGTGGACGCGGTGGACGCTGGCGAGGTGGCCGACGGAATCGAATCCATGTACTTTTGGATCATTGGCCTGCTTGGAACATTCACGGGCCGCATGCGCACGCCGGAGGATTGTACATTCGAGTACAAAGACGACGTGTACCATATTCCTACCCTTTCAATTCGGGTAATGACAGGCTTGCCAAGTATTCCGGCCAACCTCGAGGCTGGCGAAATGATCGAGGCGTACGAGATTAAACGCCTTGCACAAAGCAAGATCGGTGAAGGCGACCCGGACGGAACCTACCTGTACACATACCACCTTCAACTACTTGCCGCACTTGCCCGAAAAGAATGCGAAAAGTTGCCGCATTCAGATTCGGAGTGCTCCGAGTTCATCGAAGCGCGTACGGTTCACTTTCAGGAAATAGACGCGGGGACGGCGTTGGACGTGGATTTTTTTTTAGCCATGCAGATGGCGCAATCCGAAACGACCCGGACTGCCGTTGGATGTTTGAGCAACCAAGTTTTCGCCCTCGTTCACGCGACACAAAGGCGCGGGCAGCGGAACACGAAGCGTTCAACGACGCGCTCCGGCGCAGCGAAGAAGCCTTTGCGCGTTCAGGGTGGCGGGCGCTCTACCTCAAAATACTTGAACGGGGATGGTTCGCCCAGCCAGGCAAAAGCCCGATAGAATCAATGAAACGCGCGCCATTCGTTGACGTGGCGCGGTTAATATCTTTGGAAAATGCAAGTTTATAAAAACGTATGGCCAACCAACTTTTAATGATTGATGACAACATTGATAGGAGATACAGTCCGGTGCACACACTTATTCACGGAGACAAAGAGGCGCCGTTAAAGGAGTTCAGCGTATGGAGTGACTTAAGGCATGGGAAATGGATTGAACAAAAGTTTGAGGCGGTGTTGGGTTTTGATGAGGCATTAAAACTTTTTTTTACAAAAGGTTTCGTTGAGCATTTTTACGATGAGATTGGTAAGATACCGAAAAACAAGGCGCGTGATTATACGAACGAGTGGCGGGTGCTTTGTAAAATATACGAAGATTTTGAAAGTGGTTTTCACCGGAAAGAGTTTAAAATTGTTGGCAATGGCGTGACATTGAGGGCTGATTCAGTAATGCCGGTGGCTACGTTTTTTCCATTAAATAGCGCAGACTTAGTTATCAAAGGAAATATTCAATTTTAAAACCATGGCGTGTACTTACAATGGCCTTTATCTGGGTAGTGGCGACGATCCAGGAAAACCACAACTCGAATACTACGGCGGAAACGGCGTTGAGAGCGTTTTTAATGACAAAGGGAAATTTGAGGTAAATTTTGGTGGAGACAAAAAAATTATTCGCGTTTTCGTAAGCCTCAAAGAGGCAAAGCGTTTTTATGATTCCCTGAATGAACCAAAAGCCCTTTGGGATATGACGCGCATACCTGAACTTTTAGAATGCCATACCTTAGCCCATGACACCTCTACTCACTGACATATACAACGCCTTTCGCGATTCCGTCCGGTACTACCCGGCGCAGGACACGCTTTGCAAGCGCTTGCAGACGTGGCGCGTTTTTCAGCAGTCCCTTGGGGTTGAGGTTTCGACTACCAACTTGGGCGCCACGGTGTGCGACAAGGACAAGCCATATTTTTGGTCAAGGGATTGGCACGAAAAGAAGTACAACCCGAATGCGATAACGTGGAAATTCCCGCTATTGTACGCATTCGAGACAGAGGGCACAATGGTCGGGCCGTTTGGGTTTGGCGGCGCTGCCAAGATGGTGTACACCTTGCAGGTAGGCGTACTGGACGTGCTAATTGACACAAAGGATGCCCGCAACTGCGTAGGATGCAATGCCCGTACGCCGAACGAAATCTATGCCTATACCGAAACGTTGCTTTTGTCGGCGCTGCATTTCGTGTCCAACGTCAACCAAACCGAAATTGACGGCGTGGACGTGTGGGCAAATGCCGACTTGGTAAGCCAGGGCGAAGCGTCCGGGGCGCTGAATGTGACCGGCAAAACGGCAATTTCAATACTTGACCAGTCTCAAAAATACAACCAGGAAGCGCCGTTTTTCCGAATTGAAAAGATCGGGAACATCTACGGCACAGCAATAAGCCTTCGCGTAGCCACGCAGGTATGCCCGACGGTAGATTGGAATTTCACCGAAACCGACTTTGGCGTTTTGGCGCATGAGGCGGGATGCAAAACGTGTTGAATATGAAAATACAAATTGACACCAACGCAAAAACAATTAAACTTGAGAGTTGTGAGAAACTTTCAGCCTTGTTCGATTTTTTGACAAAGTTTTTCCCGGATGGAGAATGGGAAGACTACAAACTTCAAACAAACACGCAGATTGTCAATTGGGGAAATCCAATTATTGTTCAACCATCGCCTATTTGGGTAAACCCATACCGGCACTACATCGGAGACGTGTTTTGTGGAATTTCGACTGATATTGGCGGGACTGAATTAACAACAGGCGGAGGTGCGATTACAGTGTCTAATGCAACTGGCAGCGTAAAATCAGAATGCGTGTTAAACTTTGAAATGAACTAAAATGAACCTAACCGACACCGTAACCGCCGCAATGGAGGAGATCCGTAAGCGGCTAATTGTCGAACTTTCGGCACAGGGACACCGCAACACGGGTGCCCTTGAGAAGTCGTTGAAGTACGACGTGCAGCGCGAGGGCGACAAGATCGTGGCCGTAATGACGGCATTTGATTACGGGTTGGTAGTGGAGTTCGGCGTACCCGCTTCGCGCATACCGTACGGCGGGAGCGGAAAAAAGGGCGGAACGAGCAAGTACATTCAGGGGCTTGTCCGGTTTTTCGGAAACAAAGGGCTTTCTCCCCGCGAGGCGCTTGGGGCGGCATTCGCCACAGCCAAAAAGCACAAGCGCGAAGGAATGCCAACCAGAGCGAGTTATGCGTATTCATCCAACGGACGGCGCACAGGCTTTGTGCAAAACACGTTGGAGCAGTATTTGCCCCTGCTTGCGTCCACCATCGGCGAAGGCGCTGGGGCAATCGTTGAAATAACCATCGGAAGGGACTTGCGTCTGGAGCCGTACAAAATCGCAGCATAACCGACCGGAGCAAGTTGGAACATGCCCACACAAAAGATAATTTTTCAATTGGTCGTAGAGGATGCCGGACTAACGTCCCGCATTGAGCAGGCGCGTGCAACGATTCGCAGCCTGAACAAGGAAATACGCGCCAATCCGGGGCCGGAACGCTTCGCAGAACTTACCGGGGCGCTTTCCGCAACAAAGCGAAACCTCACAGACCTTGTAACGGAACAGCGGAAACTTAACCGGGAATTTCAGGCGCTCAAAGTTCCGAAAGACAGCCTGGCCGGTCTTCGCCTGGAATACGGGCGGTTAACGCAGGCTGTTGCACAACTGTCGGCAGAGGAACTAAAGTCGAAGTTTGGGCAAAGCCTCATTAAGAATGCGGCGGGTGTAAAAAAAGAAATTGACGGCATCGAGCAGTCAATGGGCCGCTTCACGGGCAATGTGGGCAACTACCGATCCGCGCTCAACGGCATCGGCGCAGCCTTCGCGGCCCTTGGCATCGGCGCAAGCATCGGTGAAATAATTAACGCCAACACCCGCGTCTCGGACGCTATTGCCGATGTGGCCAAGACTGCAAGCACAACCACAGCGGAGGCGCAAAAACTTGCCGATGTGCTTGAGTTTCGGGACACGCGCACGTCTCTGGTTGACCAACTGAAAATCGCCCAGATCGGCGGGCAGTTGGGCGTGGCCAAAGACCAACTACTTGGTTTCACGGAAAGCGTGGACGTGCTGAATGTGTCCTTGGGCGACCAATTCGGAGGCGTTGAAGAAATTACCCGCGTCATCGCCGGACTTCGCAACGTGCTAACGGACTTCAAAACAGATGACGTTTCGGCGGACGTGCTAAAAATTGGCAATGCGCTCAACTACCTTGAGGCGCAAGGAAACGCCACAGCGCCCACGATTGCCGAGTTTGTCAACCGCCTATCTGGTGCGGCCATTCCGTTGGGTGTTACCACAGATGAGATATTTGGACTATCTACGGCTCTTGCAGAACTTTCGATAAACCCGGAACGCGGCGCAACGGCAATAAGTAGCCTGTTGATTGAAATTTCCCGCGCTCCAGGCGTGTTCGCAAAATCGCTTGGATTCTCCAAAAAAGAGACGGCAGACTTTGCCGAACTGGTAAACACAGATTTGGTCGGGGCGTTGGCACTTGTTTCCAAGACCATTGCAGAGGGCGGTGACGGCACCAAGAACTTCGCCCAAACACTTGACGAAATCGGCATAGGCAGGCAGGGCGCTATCGAGGCGCTTGGTAAGTTGGGAGGAAATACAGCCCTGCTTACGCAGCGAATCACGGAAAGCACCGACGCGCTGCAATCCACTGACAGCGTGTACGCAGAGTTCGACAAAAAGAACAACAACGCGGCGGCGGCGGTTGAAAAGTTGAAAAACGCTTTTACGAACCTGATAACATCCGAAGGGGCGCAAGACGCTATTGAGGCCGTGGCAAAGGCAGTCACGGGACTAATAAACGTGCTTGGAGAATCAGCGGAGGTTATTTCGGAAAACAAGGCACTTTTTTCTGCCCTTTCGATTGTAATGTTTTCCATGACCGGGCCTGGAAAGGCTGCCAACGCGGCTATATTAAGCGTAGCGGCTTCGATGAAAAGCGCGGCGCTTGCGACTTCAACTATGACCGTACAAACGGTTGGCAACACAATCGCTACAAATGTAAACACCGTTGCCACACGCGCCCTTGCCGCCGCACAGGCAGCCCTACCGCTGCTTGCGCTCATTGCAGGCATCGTAGCAATCGTTGGGGCATTCGAGTCGTACAACAATTCGCTTAGTGCAGCCGAAAAGGCCAGCCGGGCGGTAGCCGACTCTCAAAAAGAAATAGCCGAATCCAGCGCGGCGGAAATAGTTGCCCTGGAGTCTTCGATAAGTGTACTAAAAGACGCCGGGGCAAGCAAAGAAGAATATGCGGCGGCTGTCAAGTTTTTAACCGACAACTATCCGGAATACCTTAAAGGCATTGACCTTGAGAAACAAAGCGTGGCTGCGCTCACAACCATTCAACGCGAACTTACAGAGGAAATAATCCGGGGCGCAGCGGCGCGGGCCAAGACGGCAGCGCAGGAAAAGGTAGCATCAAAGATCGTTGAGGCGCGATTGAAGGTAGGCGAATTAGAAAATGGCGGGGTAAACGCTGTTGATAAAGCCATTTTAGGGGTTGGGCTTGCCACTGTTACCAGACAAAAAGACATTGATACCGCAAGGGCAGACCTGAAAAAACTTGAGGATGAGTTAATCGAAACCGGCAAAGCATTTGACAACGTTTTCAAACTCAACCAGCCCGCCAAGTCATCGGTGCTGCCAGTTGTTGACCCAAAGGCTATTGAGGCCCAGGGCGAAGAATCCAAAAAAACGGTCAAAAAAGTAGGCGAAGAACTTACCAAAGAGGAACAAAAAGCCGCCGACAAAGCCCGGTCTGAGCGCGAAAAAGCCAAGAATAAGCGCGAAAAATCCGCCGATGACGAGGCCAAGCGCACAGAGGATCAGCAAAAGCGTATCCTTGAAATTCAGCGCACGGTGCGCGACCTGAACATCACAGAGGAAAGCGAGTTTCAGCGCAAGGTTGAGGAACTGGACAACCGCCGCACGGATGCGCTCGTGCAGAACCGGCAGCGCATTGACACCTTGCGCAAGACGGTGGAGGAACGCACCGGCACGAAGATCACGGGCGACGTGTCAACGGGTGCGGCGCTTGCCGACAAAATACCGAACGCACGCCCGGCTGACATCACCGAGGCTAACCTGATTGACGCGGAAACTGCCGCGCTAACCAAGTCGTTCGACAACCAGCGCGCGGAACTATTCGCAGAGCGCAAGCGCACGCAGGCCGCACAGGAGGCGCAACTACGTCAACTGCTTGCCGAAACAGCCAAGATAGCCGCCGACAACGAAGCCGACGTAGCTGTATCCGTTCAACAGGACGTGCAAAAGTCGTTTTCAGAAAGGCGGGAATTGATCGAAAAGGAGTTTTCGCTACGGCAGTCGGCCAGCGAAACGGCGCTTGTCCGGGGCGAGATCAACCGCCGCGAATTTGAACAGCGCGAACTTTCGGACAGCATCGAGCAGACCAACCGGAAACTACAACTCGAAACCGAATACGCGACGCGCATTTCGGAGATTGTCAACCAGGTACGGGACGTTCGGGTGGCCGCCGCGCAAGCAGAACTTGACGCTCAACTGCTCGCAATAGAGCAAACACGCAGTCAGGGCGTTGAGGGTGCCGAAAAAACCGCGAAGGACACCGGCACCGATGCGAATGCGCAGGTATCGGCCATCAACGAAAAAGCGGCAACGGATGCCGAGGCGGCACAGATCAAGTTTGCCGACGCGGTGAAATCTACAACAGAAGATGCGAAGGCGACGCAGTTGCAGGCGATTGATTCGGTTGAGGCGGCAAAGCAGTCTACGCATGACGCAGAACTTGCCAGAATCGAGGCAGAAAAACAAAAGCGTGCCGAAATACGCGACGCGGCAATCCAGACAGCCGGGGAACTTGCGTCCGGTATCCTTGCCATTCAGCGCAACAACGACCAAGCCGAAACCGATGCCAAGTTGGAGGCGATTGACGAAGAGTACGAAAAGAAAAAGAAAGCAGCACAGGGCAACGCGCAGGTGATCGAAAAACTCGAAAAGGAGCAGGCCAAGAAAAAGGAAGCCGTCGAAAAGGCGGCAGCCGAAAAGCGCAAGCAGCAGGCTATTATCGAGGCCATAATTAATACAGCCCAAGCGATTATCAAGGCAGCGCCAAACCCGTTGCTCATGGCCTTTGCCGCCGCCGTCGGGGCCGTTCAGGTTGGCGTCATTTCTTCGCAGAAATTCGCCGCCGGTGGTTTCACGGATGACGAAGCCCGTCCGGGCCAATCCGGCAGCCGGGGCATGTACCCGAAACCGTTGTACGACGCGCTACCAGACTTCACGCGGGGCGGACATACGGGCAGCGGCACAGCCCACACGGACGACACGGGCCGCCGGGTTGCCGGAAAAATACCCGGTTCAAACGCAGTTGTTCATGCCGGGGAATACGTTGCGCCCGCATGGCAGGTGCAGGCGTTCCCGCAACTTTTCGGTGGATTGGAGCAGCAGCGCCGAACGCGGCAACGCCCATTTGCGCAAGGCGGGTTTACTAAGAAAAACTTTGGTAACTTTGTGCATGTTAAGCCGTACGCCACGGGCGGATTTTCCGATCCGATAATTGGGCTGCCAAACTCTACCGAATTTCAACGGCAGACAATCAATGTCACAGCGGCGGCTGAGTTCACGCCTGAACAGGTGCAGCAGATTGGCCGCATAATTGCAGCGGAAAACGGGCGGGTTGTGCGCACGGCGCTTGGCGAAGGGCTTGGGGATGCAAACCGCCGGTTGGAACGTGAACGATCATTGGAAGAACAGAGAACAATTTGAATATGGAAAAACATACAATCGACGGCCCGGTAATTTCCTTTATTTCGTCTGACAAAAAGGCACGGGACAGGGCCGGAAAGATCAGATACACCGCCGCGGCCATTCCCCAGCGTGACGGCAAAACCATCATTATCGTAAAGTGTGACTTCGGAGACACGCCGGAAGTGTACGCAAAAATGATAGCCACAGACTACAAAAAAATCGGAAACCTTCGGATGCGCTACCTTAACCACAACCCAAACGGCGTGACGGTCACGCTCACAAACAACAGCAACTAAATGGCCCTTACACCCGTACTCGCACCGGCAATAGCGTCGGCAGGCCCGATACCTATTTCCGACTGTCTGCTTTGGACATTTGAGCCGGACGATGCCGACGTGGTTTCCACGCCGGGCGTAGCCGCCACGCTCGTTATCGTGTTCCCGTCCAGCCCAACAGCCCCGGCCAACGGAACCGAGTTCGTAATGTGGGGCCACGTCATGGAAATACAGTCTGGTACACCATTCACGGCACGGACATTCAAGGTTGAGGCGGCAGACGCCAACGGAACGATAAACAACTTTGTGGACATGGTTTCGGCAAACTACTTCTTTGCCACAGCCGTAACCGTTTCTGTCAACACAGGCACCCGCACGGTAACGCTCACATGGAATGAGTGCGGGGAACAGGCGAACTTTGGCAGTGAGCAAATGGACTTCGCCGCAATAACCGGCACAGCCATCACATCGGCAACGCCAACAAACGGGACAACGCCCGTGTACGTTGACGGGTACAAGTTCGTTTACCGGCTGCTCAGAACCGATATTGTCAACAATGCCAATAGCGGCTTTGTGACTTCTTCTGAGGCGATGGAGCCAAACAAAGACTGCACGGGGGGCGATGACGTGGGGTTCAATGGGATGCCCACGGCACGCCGGCTGCTTAAAACAAATATGCCGGCACTTGACAACAACCACCCGACAATGACCTTTGACGGGCCAATCCAGTATTTTTCTTTGCAGTACGGATGGGTGTACCGGGATGCGAACGCTAACGCAATGTCCGGGGAATTTGCATTTACTTCCCGTTCGGCGGTGTGGAACGCATACTTTGAGCCGGATGACGTGTACAAGGTGCGGCGGTATTGGCCCGGCGCTACGGGCGGCCTGCCGGGCGGGCAAACGTACCCTCGAATGCTTACCCAGCAACCTAACGCGCATTGGCTGTTGAAAAAGTCGAAGGCGTGGTTGTGGTACATGATTAACGACGCTGTGCAGACTTATACGAACATTCGTATGCGCGTGGTGGTGGAAAAGATCGGCGGAGGTACGGTGTCATCTACATTCGTTGTTCCAAATTCGAGTTTCGGTATCAACGCAGTAAATACGTCACCCTCGTTTGTGGTGTCGCTTGGTTTGTCAGGTGTCACGATTGATAATATAGAATCTTACGCGTGCGCGATATTCACGCAGAACAGCGCAACTCCTACGGACGTGACACAGATCACAGAGTCGCACATTTTTTATGTGATGCAGGTGTGCGATAGTGACCAACACACCGACATTTATTTCCTTGACAAGTTGGGTGGTATTGGCACACTGCCGGTTGAGATTATCGAGGAAACCGCCAACCAAGTTGGCGACGAAATCCTTTTGGACGTACCTTGCAGCGCAAGCCGCGAAGACAAGGCCAGGTACGGCGGACGCACGCTCGGAAATATCCGCTCAAATATATCATACACCCTTCGCACGTTTTTCAAGGGTGGCGACGAATACCTTGACTTTTTCCGGGCCATGAAACTTTCCCCCCAGCGATGGATTAGAACGACGGACGAAACGGGGGCTTTTATTGCCCGCAAATTTATCGTGGAGCCGGGCGGGGTTAAGGTGTTCCAGGAAGGTGCAAAGGTGTCGCTGGAGGTTACCGGGTACATGGGAGATATTGTGATTCAATCCGGTAGTGAACCTGAAATTTGAGGCATGGGAACAGAGGTTTATATTATTGCATTTTTCGCGGCGCTTATTTTGTCTTGGCTGTTCGAGTTTTTCAGATCAGACAAGGCAATGGTTCAGATTTGTGACAGATGCGACGGCGAGGGGTACTTGCCAAAAAAAGACTCAACCGACAACCTGCCATGCCAAAAATGTGACGGCAAAGGGTTTGTAATAAAATAGATAATGCCCACACGGATACTCGCACGCGACCTGCACCCGGCAGCAACGGCCCGCCTAAACGGACGGACGGAGGTTTATCTGGACACGCCAGAGAATTTCCGCATGCCGTTGAGCAAGGACGTGGAGCGGTTGTCAGATTTGAACAAAATCCGGGTGGAGGGCGCCTTGCGCACATCGCTTGACCGTACCGACGTGAACGACGCGGTATTAGTCGAATACCTTACGCCATTGACGCTAGACAAGCGCAGCAAATGGCTGAATGTCGTTATCGAGGTGGACGGTATTGTAATGGCGTTTACACGCCTTTACATCATTGCCAAAAACGATGATACGGGTAAATGGGAAATCGAGGCGGCGCTACCGGAAGATCATTGGGCCGAACTGGCAAGCCAAAAAAAGATCAATACGATTGACTTCGGAGGCTACACGATCAACGCCGCCAACGTGCAGACATCGTGGGAGTATCCAACCTACGACGGTGACTACACCCCTACGCAGGACGTGGACGGATGGAACGGCGCATACGGAATGTGGCCCGTTGATTACGGGGATTGGGTGGATAGGTCAACGCCCGACCCAAATACGATCAAGCCGGTAAAGATGATTGCGCAGGAAGATTTGCGCCCGCACGTGAACAAAATGTACCTGCTCAAGCGGGGTTTTCGTGAGATCGGATGGGAACTTGCCGGGTTGTTGCAGCAGTCCACATGGGCGCGTTCGTTATGGGCGTACCTGCTCCGACCGGAATACTGGCATGGCAAAGGGTACGACGGCGTGGAGTATGGCAAGTATTGCCGTATCATCGGGCGCATAATTACAGCAACAGAGGTGCTCGTTGCAAACCTATTTACCGACCTGTTTTTGCCCTATTTCGATACGCTTGATTTTGAGCCGCCAGGAGGTGTTTTGCCATACACGGCAGACCCAAACAAGTGGCTTTGCGGAATACAAAACCCGCTACCGTTCCGGGCAAAGTTTAGGTTTGATTTTCGCGGATACATAAGAAATCAAAACGTAAGCAGCCCGCGTACTGCCGTTTTCACAATAGGAGAAATAACACAGGCGAACGCGCTGAACGACACCATAACAGGAGAAATACTTTCCGATGACGTTGTATTTGAACTTGAGGCAAACGAAACAAGGTTTGTGTCGTTTGATTTTGAGTTTGAATTAGACCCAGGGCAAAAAGGGGCATTGTTTATGAGCGCCGCATTGGCCATTTACATGAATAAAGGATTTTGGTTTCGGTGCGAACCAGCCAACAGGTCATTCACTCGAAACGACGAACTTGACCTAAGAACGGCACTCGACCCCGACAAGACCCTGCTCGACATGCTCAAGGCATGGGTGCATTTGGTGAACGGGCGCATCGAGACGGACATGATTACCAAGACCATTTATGTCCACCCGGAACGGGCGAGCATGGTGTACGATTCAACCGTGCCGGGATTTATCCGGGATGATATTCCGGCGATTGACGTAACGAATCACATCTTGCCGAACTCAACGAAACTACAATTCATCCGCCCGGAATTGAAGCGGTACACACTGCTTTCATTCGCAGACTCGACAGATTCACACATTGAAGATAACCTTGTCCTGACAGAGCCGCTACATTCGCGGCGCATCCTGAACGGCGAAGACCTGCCAAACGACACCGATGAGCAGAAAAACCCGGTGTACGAGCCTACGGCGGAGGGGCAAAGTGCGCTACTAAAACAAAATGACTTTTCCATCGTCAACCGTCCGAACGCGCCGGTTCCGTTTTTGCCACGGTATTGGGACAACACGAACGGCGAAAGGTCTTTCGACATCGGGCCGCGCATTTTGTTTGCCTTCGGATATGTCCGGCAGTTAAACCCGTCACCGATCGGAACGACAGACATAGCGGCAAACTACTTTTTCGATGACTACAACGATCCGCTTGAGGACATCGGATACGCAACGCAGTTGCGCACATGGGAACTTGACCCGACCCCGACCTTGGACGGAAACGTTGTCTTTGGCCGTGCTGCTGCTGACTTGTTCGTTAATTTCTACATAGGACTGACGCACGACAACCGGGGCGGCGTGGTGGTTGATTTGCTGCAAATGATTACGGCGGCGGAGTATTCACGGTACAATTTCCGCGTGCCGTTTAAATTCGATTACGAGGGCCGGGAATTGCGCCTACCGATGACATCAATCCGGGACTTCAACCCAGACTTGCCTACGCCGGTGACGTATTTCGGCAGCCCGGCAGAAACGGGCGTGTGCGACCTGCCATGCTCTTGCAGGTTCGAGACGTGCGATTACTACCAGGACTTGGGCACGTTTATTTTGCAGTCCACCATGGACGCGCTAAGCGTGTCTTCGTTCAAGATTGATGACGTGGAGCAATTGACAACGCCCGTGCCGCTTGGGCAGTTGAATGTGGTGGACTTGGGCGGAAGCGGGTACGTTACGAACTTGGTGGACGCGCTGAACAGCATCGGAGCACCGTATTTTGCGTTCGAGTATTCGAGCCGGCAACACCCGGAACGCGGGGCGCGTTTTTTCAAGATCAAGCGTCCGGCGTGCCAGGCGTTCGAGATAATCGTTTCGGACGGTGGCGATCCCGTGTACCGATACACGCACAATGCGCAGCAGGAGCAGTGGTTCGCCGGGTCGTGGGGCGATATTGGCTACGGGACGGAGGAGTTTTCCGCACCGGATGGATGTGTCACAACAATTGAATACTGATATGGAGCAAACCCAAGATTATACGCCCGAAAATGTCCGATCCTGTTTTTTCGGACTACTGTTACTGCCCACGCTTGGGCTGCTTGCCCTTTTCGGGAGGTGTGCAAAGCAAGATCAGGGCCAGCCGGACATAACCGGGGTATGGGTGCGCACCGCGCCCGCAATCGAGTACCGCTTCTTTGATGACAGCCGCTTTCAACAATCCGACCTACCGGGGGAACAGTGGATTTGGGAGCAAGAAGCGGGTACGGTATGCCTATACGGCAACCCTGAACGGTCTTGGGATGTTGTGTTTTTGTCGGATACGCGGGCGCGTGTGGTTGAATTTGACACCTTTGAAATAACGCGAAAATGACAGCAGAAAAAGACAGAGCACTTTTTGACCGTTTTCTTGAACTGCACCCAAACCGGGTGGAAGAGTTCAACCCTACCGTAGTAAACCTGCATCGGTGGAAGTGGCACATTTCCAACGCCGAAAGCGGGTTTATCCAGTCGAAATATTCCCAAAAGGAATTACCGGCTGACATTGAAGCGTTCATCGAATCGCGCCGCGTGCGCACGTTCGGCGAGTTCTCCGCAAGAACACAGTCCGTGTACCGGCACATTGCCAGTTTCTTTCCCGGCGAGCAGGTGTATGCGTGCGGCTCCCGAGTCCGGGGCGATTATATCGAATACCTTGACCAGCCCGCTGTGCGCGAATGGCGCAGGCGTACGGGCAAGGCCGGCAAGGAGGTGAGCGATTATGATTTTTATGTTCACCCCGATGCCCGGCAATTCGGGGAACTGCCCAAGCACGCAGACAGGCTCCGGCACGGCATACCCGAAGAACAAAAAATACCTATACCGATAATGGAAGGATGGGACTTTTCAAAGTTGCCCGCAAGCGAACACGCCCGTGTCATCGAACTTTACAACTCCGGGCGCTGGGGCGACCTTGCCGCGATACACGACCAATACGGGTTATCGAACTACTCGTATTGCTGCGACACGTCAGGCCTGAAAGTGTGGTACAAATTTGGAATTGAAAGCGGAAAAATAAAAGCATGACTGAACAAGACTTGAGCGTTGTTTTCAAAAAACGGGCCGTTGAGGTGGCCAGGCTGTTCGACATTGCCGACGTGCAGGAATGGGAGCAGTTGCCGGAGCCGTACCGGCGGTTTTTGTCGGTTGTTGAATACAAGGTGATGGTCGTGCCGTTGGTTTACAAAGACCGGGGCAACGGGTGTTCGTGGCAGGCGCTTTCAATCAAGTACGAACTTACTACACACGAGGTTCGTGCAATATGTCAAAAGGCGTATTACAAGGCCAAGATCGGGCGGAGAAAATAGCACAGATATGACGGTAAAAGAACTAAAAAAAGCACTGGAAGGCGTTGACGACGATCTTCTCGTTGGCGACTCCGGGCATTTTGGAGAATACCTGCCGGTGCTTGAGGTGGGGGTTATGGAAGTGTACAAGGAAGAAGGTAGGGGATATGACAAGATTACAATTTTCAAGGTTCATATTGAGGGCGCTGGAGAAGAGCCGGATTAAATAAAATTTGCACGGATTTTCCGAAACGCGTACATTTGTTTCAACAAGTCCCGCAAGCGCAGGGATTTATCAAAGAGGTTTTCATTTGGTTTTTTGGGGTTTAACGCCCGGCCTGCTTGGATGCAGGTCGGGTTTTTTCTTTGCGTATTTATTCACAAATATTTGCAAATGCGGGGAGCGTGTGTTTATCTTTGGGGCATGGAAACATTTGATGAACAAATGGAAAAATGTGACGCCCTTGCGGCTGAATATTCGGCCAAATCCGGTTTGCCGATGTGTGGTAATGCCATTTGGCGGGCGTGTTATGGAATTAACCAGTTGGCTGCATCGGCCAGTAGCGCGGCGACGGCATTAAAAAAACTTCGCCTTGCGCAGATTTCCAGGGACGGCACCAAGATCAAGCCGTTTAGGTTTACGGACATTGCAAAACGTATAAAATAACCTTTATATGACCGACTTCCAAGTTTTTAGGAAACTACAAATAGTTGAAGAAATTTTCAATGCATCAAAGGCGATTGCAATATCATTTGGCGCAAAAGAGGAATCATTTTTGGAGTTGGATGCAAATCTTAAAAAACTCAAAGATGAGTATGCGAAAAAGGTATCGGGTGGCATCGTATCTGATACTGCGAAAGACAACCAAGTTGACAGCGGTGAGTATATTGCAAAACATAAAAGAGTATGCGCAAAATAAAAATAGACAAAAAGCACATTGCAATAACGTTATATATGCTTGCCTGTTTTTACGGAATCAACTGGCTTGCGCATCACTTTTTACCAAAGTGGTTTGATATTTTGATTGGACTACCGCAGCACATGGCTTAGTTCATGGGGCAATGTGGCCTTGAAACGTTTTCTGTTTTGGTTTCCAGGAACGCTATAAAACAGATGATCGGTAGTAGTTTAAGGTCGACCCAAACTTTTTTCTTTGCGAAATACCGCAAGGAAACGCACCAAACCCGCCCCTGCGTCGCACGCATGGCCCCACCTTTGCAAGGCAAAAGCAAAAGGGGCAAATGCAGGAAACAAACACGCTACGGCGCAACCCGGCCATTGAGGCCGTATTGGCAAACAGTCAACTCGCAATCGAAGCGGGCTTTGGCCTACAATGCCTGAACCAGTACCTTTCCGACCTTTCCCTTTTGTCCAATGGTGCATCGTATTCCGATCTTGGAATCGAGCAGCGCCGCCGGGAATCTGACCCGCGCCTAATCGTATCAAGCCCATCGGCGGCGGTAACGATCAACGACAGGGGACTTCTCCACAACCCTTCCCTTACACCACCAGGCGCTATTGCCGTTCTTCGCGTGTCCGGTTTCATGCAAACCGAATCCAGCGGAGGCAGCGTTGGCCCGCGCGGTATGCGCGGCTTTGCCGACGACCTGCGCGCCGCGTACGCAAACCAGAACATTGCCGGTATCCTGCTTGAGATCAACAGCGGCGGCGGCGAAGTGTTGGCTATGGAGGTGGCCGTGTCGGCCATTCAGGCACGCAACAAGCCTATTGTATCGCACGCATACTTTGCCGCGTCGGCAGCATACGGCACGGCGGCGGCTACCGATGAAATCGTAGCCCTTTCGGACATGGTTCGGCTGGGCAGCATAGGTAGTGTTATTTCCCTGAACAAGGCGGCACTTGCGGAATACGCAGAGCAGTACATTGACCTGTACGGCTCCAACGCACCGCGCAAGAACAAAGAATTTCGGGCAGCCCTTGAGGGTGATTTTTCTGCGTTGCAGCAGGTCGTTGACGACGCTACCGACAAATTTCAGGCAAAAGTAAAGGCTATGCGACCCCTACGGGGATCGGAAAGCAAAATATCCGACACACTTTCCGGCGATGTTTTTGCGGCTGACGAGGCCCGCCGCCGGGGCTTGGTGGATGGAATTGGAAACACAGAATTTGCAGTCAAACGGCTCGAAGCGTGGATAAAGCGCGGTCGGGCATAAACATAAACTTACAACAATGTGGAACGCAACAAATAGCAACTTTTACGCACAGATCATGGACGGTCTTGCCGCCTTTTTCGGACGCAAGCCCGAAGAAACCACAGAGGCCGAACTGCATCAAGAATTGATCGAAGCCCGCACGCAGGCCGACATGGCCGAAAAGGCAAAATCCGAAGGGCTTGCCGCCGCCGCAACCGAACTGGACGCGCTGCGTGCCGACGTGGCCCGCTTGAATGCCGAATTGGCAGAGGCTACCGAAGCGGCACAAACCGCAAGCGAAAGCCTTGAAACGGTACGCGCCGATCTGGCAACAACCCAAACCGCTCTTACCGCCGCGAACAGCGCCCTTGCTGCGAAAGTCAAGGAAACAAACACACTTGCCGGGGAAGTGGCCCGCCTGACGGCTGGTAAAACGCCAAAGGGCGCATCGGCACAGGACGACGACGAACAGTTCGAGAAAGCTCCCGTCGGCAAGGGCGTGACGGTGAGTGCCGAGTGGCTCGAAAAGAGCATTTTTGGCAAGAACTGAACACCTTTTGAATTTTGAAAAAGACCGGAGCAAGCAGTCATTTTTCAAACATTCAAAACAAGAATAATATGCGCGAAGTAACGGGCAATTTGTGGCCCACCACGCTACTCGACGGCAACAACAACCCTATGGTTGTTCTTGACCGCACCCGCGATACGCGGTATTTTGAAATGCGCACAGAGGCCGTCATGCGCTTTTTCGACAAGATCGGAGTCCGGGACGGCGACATCAACGCCGATATGCTGGGCATCTACGCCCGCATGAACATCGGACGCGACCTGAAAGCCCGCACGGCGCACCTCACCACGCCGAACCACCTGTTCAGTAGCCGCAAAAACGGTTGTGTGTGGACACCTAAGGGCCGCTCCCGCTTGGTGACAAACGAAATTGATACCTACCCCATCGAGGTGAACATGGAGCAATGCCCGGACGCGCTTTGGGGCGACTGCATGGAAATGCTCTTTGGCCCCGGCAACGACGTGCGGGACATTCTTTCCACGCCCGAAGGCCGCTCGCTGTACGAAATGTTCCTTCGCCAGGTTTTCCTCGGCATCGGAAACTCGTTTTTCATGCTGACAGCGTTCGGCAATCACCCGATGATTACCACAGCCAACACGCTCGGTTTTTGGTCAACAGTCACGGATGCCGCCGACTGGACGGCGTTCTACGATCAAATGACAAGCACTGCCCTTGGTGGATACGTCACGCTGTTGGACGATCTGGCAGCCGAGGGTACGCCGGGCTACGACGTGGCCATTTCCGATGCCGACTTCGATGCCAATGGCCGCTTCACGGGCGATATCATCGCATTGCTTGAGGGCATGAAACTGAAAGCACGCGGCGACTTCCGGGCAATGATCCGCACGGAGCAGCGCCCCGGCCAGCCGCGCCCGATCTTCCTGCTTTCCGATGCGCTTTTCGACGCATACCGCGAACACCTGCGCACCACCTACACTGGCATCGTGGAAGGGTACAAATTCATGATCTACGGCCAAGACGGCACGGTTGTGAAGGCGCAAAACATTCTCGACTTCGACGGCCTACCCGTTGTTCGTTGGGACGTGTCTGAACGCTTTGACGCCATCACCGGCGCAACCTCGCACCGTGCCGCACTCATCGCACCCGGCGCGTTCGGCATTGCCTATTCTGGCGACGTTGCACGGCAGTACGAGGGCATGGGACTGAAAGTCATTCAGCGCCTTGAGGCACCGTATCAGGGCAAAATCTACATGGACACAACCTTGCGCGTAGGCGCGGCCTTGTCCGATCAGGACTTTGTGGTCTACGGCTCGAACCTGAACCATCCGGTGTAATTGTAGGCAACCATATTTTTTAACACAAAAAAAATAGATAAAAATGGCTTGCACACTTGCAGCACTAAACACGGGTTCCTGCTCCAATTCGAGCGGCGGTGCCCTGTACGCATACGCCACGTCGGCGGAGTACATTACCAGTATCACGGTAACGACTGGAATAATCACGGCAATCACGATGACCACTACCGACAAGTGGTGGAAGTTGACCCCGAATAAAAACCAGACGTGTCGGTACGACGAAACGGGCGAACGCCCAAGCGAATTTTCTACGCGCCTGTCCTACGCCTGTGAGGGCTTCGCGTACTTCGCCGGAAAGAACAACGCCGCCAAACTGGTAGCCGACGCCTACGGCGCTTGCTGCCAGATCGTGGTGATTTGGGTGTTGGGCAACGGCGAGCGAGTTGTTCAGGGTCTTGAAATTGATGCCGCCGCTGCTGGTGGATACGTCACCTCGAAAGAGGCTGACTGCCGCTGTACGCCGTCGCTGCTTTCCGACACCGCAGCCAACGAGGCACGGTTGGAACTGCTTTTCAATTCCCGCAACTCGCTTGCGTCGCCGTACACCGACCTGACAGACGCCGAAATCGAAGCACTCTAAAAAGAAAGACATGGCAAAGAAATTCATCATTGATCCGAAGTATTTGGAGCGCAACCCGGTGGCGTTTACCATTGTGCGCGGCAAGGTGCCCAAGCGGGTAGCCCTGCACGGCGAAACCGTTGTGGATGTACCGCAGGGTATTGGCGGGCCGACCAAAAAAGTAACCGTTCCGGCACCGACGCAGGCTGATTTGGCCGCTCTTTTTGAGGCTGGCAACACCTACGTCCTTGAGGTTTCCGACGAAGGGACACAGAACAAGTTTGCAACCGACAAGAACATCGCAGCGGCAACCTAAACGAACATGAGCGACGTACAAAACGGGTGTTGTGATGACGGGCCGACCGTCTTGCCTTCCCCTAAGGAGGAAATGCGCAGGCGAAAGTCCGCACACTTGCCCGTTTTGTACGAACTTGAAAACCCGATACCCGAAGAAATCCGGGACACGGACGAACTTTCAAAAACGCTCCAAAAGTACAACCTCGTTCCGTACGCCGGCAACGACAAGCACACGGGCCACAATACCCTGAACTGGTATTTGATGCTTGCTAAGTTGTCACCGACACACGGCAGCGCGATTGAAAAACTTGCCAAGTATGCAGTCGGGGGCCGGGCCATGTTCACACGCTCTGAAAACCCGGACTACGACATCGGCGAAGAAACGCAGCCGCTTACGCGGGCAGAAAAGGAGCGATACCAGGCAGGCATTACGCAGTTCATTGAATTTCAGGGAGGGGTCAGGGATTATCACCGGCTCATTACCGCTTCGCTAAAGTCAAACGGCAACGCATGGGTAGAAATGTCCATTGCCGACCGTGCCGGGCAGCGCCGCGTGTCCTTGCGTTTTGTGAAACAGCAAAATGTCATGTACCGAAAGAGCGCTGCCGACGAGATGCGCATGGCCGTTATTTCGCCGATCTGGACGGATGCCTATTTGAAAAAGTACGAGCCGGCCATCATTCCGCTGTACCCGAATTTTGTCAAGGTTGACGGCGTGAAAAAGACGCTGTTCCATCTGAAAAGCGGGCCGTTCAACTGGTACGGCAGGCCAGACAGCCAAAGCGCCGATCTGTACAAGTACCGGGAGGTTCAGGACGCTATGTACATCGTAAAGCAGGCCGCGAATAACTTTACCGGGCAACTGATAATCGAACTGGAGGACGACGGGCAAGACCCGGCTATTGACGAAACGGGCGCTTGGCAGGCGGGCTTCAACTCGTTTGCCGACCGGATGATCGAAAACTACACGCAGCGCGGGAAAGACCCGATGAGTGTGTTCGTGACAAGCCGGGCGTTCGGGGCAAAGCCGATGTTTGTTTTTCAGGTGGCACCGAATACAAACGAGAAGTGGTACAAGGAAACAGGGACAATGTCCGAAAATTTTATCCTTGGTTCACACGGATGCACGCTTCGATTCATGGGCAAGGATGCAGCAAACGGGTTCAGCACAGATGCCTTTGTATCTGACTATGTGATGAACATGGAGCCGGTTATCAATGACTTGCGCACGACGGTAATGGTTTTTTCAAACCAGATACTTACGACAGCCTGGGAAGCGCTTGAAATGCAGGATATGAACGAAATCAGCCTGACTTTTCAAAGCCCGATACAAAGCCGAATTGACGAATACAAAACAGCGCCGGCGCAAAGCAACGCACCACAATCGCCACAAATACAAAACGTGTAATGGCAAACTTGATAACCTCTTACGAAGTAAAGCGGTTCAGCCCGGCGGGGGCGAACTACCCGGAGGTTAATATCTGTGAGGCCATTCCGCAGGTTGAGGAAGACCTTGGGTACAAGTGCTTGGGAGAAACAATGTACGAATACCTGCTTTCGGTGCTTACCCCGTACCCGGACGATGTGGTGGAGTACGACCCCGGAACCGAGTACACGCTTAACGAATACGTTGTGCGGCACGGGTGCCTGTTTAAGTCAACCGTTGCGTGCAACCGCACCGACCCGATGGAGCCTGACAACGACTGGACGGCGGTGGAAAAGTTCACCGTCGCTTGCGCAAACACACTTTGGGCGAAGTATTTGCGCCGCATTTTGGCCCTTCGTGTGTACGAAACGGTAATGCTGTACGACACGCAGCAAAGCGGGGCCGGTGGTGTGGTGGTGGCAATGGGTGACGGATACAACGCCGGACAGCGGGCAGCCACAAAGGGCGAAATCGCAGACCGGGCAAAGAGGTTGGACGCGGATGCCAACACGGCGGTACAAAATATGTGGCGGTGGATGCAAAAGCGGATCGAGGCGGCGGATTGCACAGCGCTACCGTGGGAAAGTTCCACGGCGTGTTGGTCAGCACAATGCACGCAGCCGCGCCGGAATATTCGGCGGTTTGCGTTCAGAGTTTGAAAAAAGTAGTTGAATATGGATTTGATCGAGCAGATTAAACATTACGCAGCCTCAAAAATCATTGTAAAAGAACACGTCACGGCGGATGAAGCAAACGGACGCTTTAGTGTGTGCCTGACTTGCGAACACCGTGACCCAGAAGAAAATAAATGCAAAATATGCACCTGTTTTCTTGACCTGAAGACATACAGCCGCGTGAATTGGAGGCCGTCAAAAAACAGAAACGAAATAACGCATTGCCCGATGGGCAAGTGGAACGATAAAGAAATTGCAAACGAGTACCGCCGTATGGACGGGCTTCAACCATTGACATAAAAAAAACTCATTATCATGTATCAACCCATAGCAAATTCGGGACAGAACGCCAACAATGTGATGAAGCGTTACGGCAACGATGTCATGTGCTGCGACAGTTACCCGACTGCCTGCCAGTACGACATCACCATCGCAACCGCCGCAACGGTCAACAACATCAAGTTCAAGCGCACGGCAGAGGGCGACACCATCACCAAGACGTTCACCGCCGTTGGTGGCACGGCTGTTGTGGCCGCAATAAAAGCCGCGTTGGTGGCCGAGGGGTACGAGGAAGACAGCGATGAAGTGACCGGCGTGACAAGCGCGGTTGTTTCCTCTAACACGATCTACTCCATCACCGGTAGCCTCATTGTGGTTTCGATGACGCACACCACCAGCACGGTAGTAACGCCTACGACCAAGTGCGACCGCACGGGCATCTGTGACCATTACATCACGACCGCCGGCGGTGCCGCAAACGTGTTTGGCGTGGATGGCACGGACGAAGACCTTGGATCTCTTGTCATTGGCACGGATGCCGCCGCCGCCGTCAAAGCCGCCATCGAGGTCGCTACCGCATGGCCTTCGGGCTACACGGTTGCCGTCACCGAAGATGCAGACCTGTACTACATCACAATCAATGGCCCTGGGCCGATTGTGTTCACCTGGAATGGCGACAAGTTCGTCAAACAGAATTGTGTCGCGGGCTACATTGCCTAATCTCTGGCTCTGGTCTTTTCAATTATACGCGGCCCGCCCTATTTAGCACCGGGCGGGCCGCACCTTTTTCAAACACATGCCCAAAGTTTCGTACAAGCCTGAACTACTCGAAATTGACGACTTCCCGCACGGGGATACGTTTTTTTCAGATCAGATCGAAGTGACCGACACGGACACGGGCGACCCGATTGATTTGACGGCATACGAGGCGATGATGCGGTTGGAGGAGCGCGACGGCACAGAGGTCGTGACGCTAACACACCTTAGCGGCATCACGCTTGGCAACGGGTTCATTGAGTTCGATACCGAAACCGTGGATTGGCCGAGCAGTTGCACGATCTACGGCGACCTGCAATTTGTCACGCCCGGCGGAAAGACTGAAACGTGGATCAAGGTGCAGATCAAGATTATACCAACAATCACCCCACCCTCTTAAATGACCCGGCATGGCAGATATTGTGATAAAGGTGGGCAATCCGAATTACACGCTTACCGTGCGCAGGCCGCGCTACGCCATCGGCATATCGAGGGGCACGCAAGGGGCGCCGGGTGAGGCTGACAAGCGCATGGGCGGAGTGCTGCTAACCGATCCAGGTGCGGCAATAACATCTCCAGGAAATAGCAAGGCATTTATCCGCATTCCGATTGATTTGAACGGAATGTCACTCATCGCGGCAGGGGCTTCCTGCTCCGCCCCGGCAAGCGCTGGGGTAACGACAATACAATACAGGCGGGTACGGGCCGGATCGGCAGATGTGGATATGCTAAGCACGCCACTGACATTAGACACGGGAGAAATTGACACCATTACGGCAGCCGTTCCGGCAGTTATAAACGCGGCAAACGACTTAGTGCAAACCGGCGACCAGATTCATTTTGATATTGATAGCGTCGGCACGGGCGCTTTAGGAATATTTGTTTCATTCACATTTGACACAATTTAAAAATTATGGCAACATTCAATAAGTTTCAACCATTTGTTGAGCAATTGGCAGAAAAGGTACACAACCTTGGAAGTGATCAGATCGTGGTGGCGCTTAGCAACACTGCACCCAATGCAACAGACGCCACGCTGTCCCAGATCACGGAGATAAGTTACACAAACTGTTCATCCCGGAACGTAACCACCACATCCAGCGCACAGACAACCGGCACATACAAACTCGTTTTGGCAGACCTGGTATTAACCGCGTCGGGCGGCTCGGTTGGGCCGTTTCGGTACATTATCCTGTACAACGACACCGCCGCCTCGGATCAATTGATCGGATATTACGACTACGGTTCTGCCCTCACCCTATTGACGGGAGAAACCCTGACAATTGACTTTGACCCATCGGCGGGCGTACTTACAATCGCGTAATTGTGGCTTACACATCCGGCATTTTTTACATCCACCTTACGACCGGCTCCGACACAGCCCGGACGGCGTTGACTTCATGCACGGCAAGCAACCCGTCCGGGTCTGTCACCAGGATCAACAAGACCGCGCACGGCCTCACTACCGGGGCGGTGGTTGATCTTACGCTGTTTACCGCGTGGCTGAACGATGCGTGGAAGATAACAGTAGTTGATGCCGACAACTTTGACCTTGACGCGGCAACGTGGCAAGCAACGGCGGACGCGTCAGGCACGGTCACGCCGCGCGGCGGTTCTTCGTGGGCTGACGCGTGGCTAACCATTACGTCCGGCGCAACGGCGGCAAGGATTCAGCCTGGGGATACAATCCGGCACAACAAGCAAGCGGTAACATCATCCGGGGTAAACGGAACGTTCACCTCCGGCAGCAAGAATGTAACGCTCTCGGCTGCCCTGACAAAAACAATCGAAGATGCCGTGTCCGGGTGGACGGCCTCGGCAAACATCACCGGCTCAACAAGTTCGACGCGGAAAGTTGGGTCTACCGCTACTCTAATGACACCAGCCGCCGGATTCACTACCGGAAAGGTGTGTTATAAGGCAATTGCCGGGGGCGGAACGCAGGATTTTTCGGCTTACGAAAAAATATCGTTGTGGTTCAGGCCAAACACGGCAGCGATCATAGCGGCAAGCACATACAAGATCTGTTTATGTTCCGACACAACCGGAGATACAATTGTTAATGAACTGAATATACCGGCTACGGTTTCAAGCAATGCGTTTCACATTATGGTGCTTGATTATGGCGCGGCGCTTGGGTCTTCGATTCAATCGGTTGCAATCTACGCGAACAGCGATCCAGGCACGACTGCTTTTTCGTTCAGCAACATTGTAGCCGCAAATGACGTAACGCACCAGACGCTCATCGGATGGCAATCCGATTGCTTCTACAATGTGCAGGCGTTTTCGGGAACAACCGTTACAATAGACTCAATTAACAACGCCACAGGCGGGAGGGGATGGTATGGGGCGAATGGAACAGCGGGACTATATTATTGTGATCCGGTTGCATATTACATAACAACTGGAGTGCATACTGTGAATGACTCAGGTTCTGCCACAGGTGGGCATATAACATTTTCGGGAGGGTGGGACACCGGGACAAATACAAGAGACGGAATGTCGTACATTGCCTCTAACCTTCAGTCGTCAGGCGTGGCGTTCACTGGGGCGACATTTGTAAAAATGGAAAACTTTGTAATTGCAAGGTTTTCAACAGCAATACAAGTATCGTCTGCGCAAAAATTTATTGCGGAAAACATTGTTTTCGCTTCCGGTGCCTCGTTCATATCATCCGCCGCAAATATTGCGCAGTTGTACTATATGTGCAAATTCCTGAACGGGGCGGTTACGCTAAACGCCGGGAACCGGATAGTTTCATGTAGTTTTTTTAACGCAACTGGACGTGGGTTAACAGCTGTAGGGCCGACAAGTATAGCAGACAGCATTTTTGCCAACAATACAAATGCAAGTATTCTTGTCAATGCCACAGCAGCATCATTGTACGAGGAATATGGGCATCACTCCGTTATTCGAGACACGCTATTTTTAGACTCTACAGAGATTGAGATTACAAACGCCTACGGCTATTTGTGGTCATTCAACCACGACCAAACGCTCGGAAACAACTGGGGGTTTGCACAGGGAGCAACAATAAACTGGCAGACATCAACGGTTCACGCATCGGAGCCAGGAGCGTGGCGTGTTGTTCACAGTAGCTCTAATAAAGGGCTTCTTTACCCGGTTCGTATCAAGGTAGGAGAATTTGCGGTCACGGGAGATACTGCCGTCACATTCACGGCATGGGTTAAAAAAGACCATGCGACAAACGTAGAGTGCCGCATTGTCTGCGAAGGGCCGACGTATTCGCTTCCGGGCATCACAGACGTATCGGACACGAAGGCGAATGACACGTCTTGGGAAGAATTATCCATCACGTTCACGCCGACAGAAAGCGGTATTGTGCCTATCTATTTCGAGTCCTGGTACGTCGCAGGAAACTCAAACACTTACATCGGTTCAGTAACTTGCACACAATGATAGCATACTTTGAATCTGCAATAATCAAGGACACTGAATCGGCGGCGAACAACACGAAGCGTCTGTTTTTCGAGGTTGCGCCTGACCGGCTCGAAATTATCAAACTGCCGCTTTCTGCCAACACCGCAACCATGCAAGCGGCGGCAAACGCCCGTTTGGCGTTCTTGAAAGACCAGCAGGAAAAAGAACAGCAGATATTAGACTTGCTCGAACAGGTCGCAGCGCTAAAAACTGAACTTGGCCTGTGATTAGTAAGGCAGACATTGAGAGCCTACAACACAGCGCAGACGGTTCGCCGTGGTGCAAGGTTGTTGTCGGTTCGGGCATTGACCCGGACACGCTCGAAATGTCCGCCGACGGTTCGCCGTGGCACGGGGTGGCCGACACGGGCGGCGGCGGTGGCGTTACGCTAACGGGCGGGACGGGCGTTTTTGTCCTGACAGGAATAGCAGCGGCCATAATTAAGGGCGTTCTTATCACGGCAGCGGCGGCAACGTTCACCGTTTCGGGGCAAGCGGCAACATTCAAGAAAGGTTATACAGTTGCCTGCAATGCCGGGACATTCACCGTTTCGGGGCAAGCCGCCAACATCAGCGCACAGCGCACAGCCACAGCCGGAACGGGCGTTTTCACATTTACCGGAAATTCGGCTAACTTTAACCGTGGCAGAATCGTATCCGGCGGCACGGGTTCATTTGTTTTGTCGGGGCAGGCCGCAAACCTTAATCGTGGCCGAGCAGTAGTTGGCGGGACGGGCGCGTTCACGCTTACCGGAAACGCCGTAAATCTGAACAGAGGGTTATCGGTAGTTGCCGGGACGGGAACGTTCACGTTAAGCGGAAACAATGCCGTACTAACAGCAGGTAGCAGGCTTTTAGCCGGAACGGGTTCTTTTACCCTATCAGGCCAAGGCGTAAACCTTACAAGGGTGTTCACCTTGCCTGCCGGCACAGGCTCTTTTATCCTTTCTGGGCAAGCCGCAACCCTAAACAGGAGCCTGATTGTTGCGGGCGGGACGGGGGTGTTTACCCTTTCGGGCCAAAATGTCGGGCTAACAAAGAGCATATCCTTTGTAGCCGGAACAGGCACGTTCACCCTAACGGGGAATAGTGCGAACCTGAATAAAGGCAGGACGGTAGCCGGGGGTACGGGTGTATTTACCCTTACCGGAATAGACGCCAACCTGAACAAGGGGCGGACAATCGCTGCCGGTACTGGTGTTTTTGTTCTCACCGGCAATAGCGCAGGCTTCAACAACGCTCCATTTTTACAGGCAAACACGGGCGTGTTTGTACTCACCGGCAACGCCGCTAATTTAATCGCGTCGAAGACATTACATGCCGGTGCGGGGGCATTCGCGCTAACCGGCAACCCTATTGCAACAAACAAGGGGTACACCGTCACCGGAGGCGCAGGAACGTTCATTTTTACGGGCCAGCCTTCCTGGGTACTTTTCGGAACAACCCTTGCGGGTGGCGCGGGTGTATTCAGCCTGGCAGGGCAGGCGGTAACGCTCGAAAAGGATTCAACCCTTGCTGGCGGAACCGGAGCCTTTACCCTAAATGGCCAGGCAGCAGGGTTGAGCAAAAACTACCCGCTTTCAGCCGAAACGGGGGCATTCGTTTTATTCGGCCAAAACATAAACCTAAACAGGGGCAGGATCATTCAGCCCGAAACGGGGGTGTTCGTTTTGTCCGGCATGGCCGCTGCGTTCAATGGGGCGGCGTTTGTAAATGCTCTACCGGGAACCTTTGCTTTAAACGGCATTTCGGCCAACCTTTCCGCCATTCGGCAGATTGCCGCCGGGGCAGGAACCTTTGCTTTAAACGGCCAAAGCGCGGGGCTAAATAAAGGGAGGACAGTACAGGCGGGAGCCGGGACGTTTATCCTAAGCGGCCAAAACGCTGATTTAGAGGCCGGTGCAAGTATCCAAGCCGGTGCGGGCGCGTTTGCTTTAAACGGCGTTTCAGCGGGGTTAATCAAAGATTCAAGTGCGGGCGCAGGCGCAGGTGTGTTTGCGCTCACCGGCAACGCTGCAACACTGAATAAGGGCCGGACAATGCCCGCCGGTACGGGGACATTCACCCTAAGTGGCAACAACGCCGGGTTAAACGTAGGGCACTCCTTACCAGCCGGTACGGGCGTGTTTATCCTAAGTGGAATGTCTGCTTCGTTCAACGGGGCCGTGCTTTTAAATGCCTTACCGGGCACGTTTGTCTTTACAGGAAATGCCGCCGGGTTAAGCGTTTCAAGACAAGTTCAGGGCGGAATGGGAGCCTTTATTTTGTCTGGGCAGGTCGCAGGGCTAAACCTTGGAAAAAGTATTGCCGGTGGCGCAGGTTCATTCGTATTCACCGGCAACGATGCCGGTTTTTTACTTGGGAAATCGGTAGCAGCAAACGCAGGAGCGTTCATCCTTTCGGGAAAACCAGCCGGTCTTTACAGGGCGTCTATTTTGGCAGCCGGCACAGGGGCATTTATCTTATCCGGTGAGCCTGCCGGATTTTCAGAAAACGGCGTTTTAACAGCCGGGCACGGAAGTTTTGCATTAACGGGCAACCCGGTTAGTTTCAGTGTTACAAGGATAATGCCCGCCGGTACGGGGGTGTTCATTTTGTCCGGGCAAATCGCCGGGTTGGTATCTGGCAGGATTTTAGGTACAAATGCCGGGATATTTGTTTTAAGCGGAAACAACGCGGGGTTAACCCTGATTAACAAACTACAAGCCCAGTTGGGGGTATTTTTGTTAACAGGCAACAATACCGTACTTTTGTATTCGGGCAGTACCGGAACCTTTGTTCCGCGTGTGGTTTGGTTTTATTGATTGAAAATATAAAACATGAAATACATATTCATTTTACTTCTTTTCGCATCCGCCTGCTCCACAACCGCGCAGCGCGTTGAAATTGTAAAGCACGGCGGTACTGATTACATTGTTCAGCGTGACACTACCGCCACCGGCGAGATAAACATCAGGCAAGTGCCGGTGGTGAATGCCCTCAAAGAGGTGGAGCGGAAACTCGAAAACACCGACGGACGACTTTCGGAAATCAACGCGCAAATATCTGTTCTGATAGATGAGCGCAAAAAGTTGATGATTGAGAAAAAACAACTCGAAAACATATTAACGGCCTTGCGCCGGTGACAATAACCAGCACACACACTCAACAACATGAAACAGATCGTTTTCGTTTTCGCAATCATTGCCGCCGCGCTATGCCTTACAAACAGCATGCAGGCTCAAACAATTTCGAGTAAACAGCCGGTGGCCTATTCGGCGTCCAACCCGTCCGCAGCACCGAACGGCAGCCGCCCGCAGCAACTTTGGCTCAACACCGAAACCGGCATTTTGTACGCATGGGACAAGTCTGCATCTGCCTGGTATCGGCAGAACAACGACTACTACGGCGAAATGGGCATTGATAATGACACCCTTACGCTTGCCTTCGCAGCCGTAACAGCCGACACATTGGAGGGGCTTACCGCCGGGCAGTTGCACGGATTTTCGCTTGGTGGCGACCACTCCCTTATTTACACAGGAACAAAGCAAGGACGGTTTTTGCTTAACTATTCCGTATCGTTCACATTTGCCGAGGCTGGTACATTGACCTCCTATGTCAAGCAGAACACGACGGTAGTAAACAGATCGCGCCGCCGGCAGATAGTCTCAACGGCGGGTAATGTCGTGACTGTTTCGGGGGAATGTATTTTGACCTTGAGCACAAACGACAAGGTATCGCTATGGTTTTTTCCAACATCACACACGGGTTCCGATGATTTGACCGTGTACGAGTGCGGTGTAACATTGACGCAATTACGCTAATGCAAAGACTTTTTTTCATATCATGTTTCGTTTTGGTGGCGTTTGCGGGGTTCTCGCAAACGCCCACCTTTACGTTCGAGTGCTTTTGCGGTACACTCACGCCTGCCGACACGACGTGCGACATTTGCAACACGTCCACACAGAGCAGATATTTCAAAGGTTTGCTCATTCGCAAAAACGGCACGGCATTCAAGTGGATCGAGGAGCCGTACACGGTAATTCAAAACTTCAATGCGTTGACGTTTCGGGAACTAATACCGAACGCCGAACAAATCCGCATTGAACTTTCGGGCACGCAGTGGACAACCATCGCCGGGTTCCGTGACAGCGTGCAATGCCCGTGCGCGGGTGGCGGATCGGTTACACTTGTGCCGGGGCCTGGAATTTCCATTTATGGTGATACAATAGCCGTCATCCCACAGCAAATTGACACGTTTGTGCGTGTTTTGGACACGATTAAACTGTCAATAACAAGGGACAGCGTGCCTTTTCACTTTGTCATATTGCCGCCAGACTCTGACAACCAAAACCTTTCCTACGCCCAATCAACTGGTATTATGTCAATATCTGGAGGCGTTGGTGATACGATAAACGTAATGGTTGGGGCAAGTGCAGGAACAGACGGGGAGCGCGGGCTTGTCCCGAAGCCACTTGCTGGCGAACAGGGGGCATTCCTTCGCGGCGATGGGACTTGGGCTAATCCGTCGGTCGGTGGCGATAATTGGGGTTCGCAGGTTGCGCAGGTAACGTCGCGCCTTTCCGGAGATGGAACGGCAGGGCTGCCCCTTGACATTGCGCAGCAAGGCGCAACGAGCGGGCAGACGTTGAAATGGAACGGATCGAGTTGGTCGCCCGCAAATGACCTTGACACGTCTGGGTACAACCTCGACTTTCGCATTTCAGGCGATACGCTATACGTCACAGACGGCGCAAGCACCAAGTTCGTCAACCTACTTCCTTACAAGGACAACACCGACGCACAAACGCTTTCAATTGACAGCGTGACAATCACCGCCGGACGGCGTTTCGCCCTGTCAATAAGCAACGGGAACACCATTTATTTCGAGGACAGGGACAATCAACAGATTGACACATTCAGCATTTCCGGGCAGGTGGTGAGCCTTTCCGTTCAGCGGGACGGCCAACCCGCCAAAACAATCACATTGCCGACAGCGGACGGTTCGGAGACAATCGTCACAGGCGCAAATGGCGTGCAAGTCACGGGCAGCGGAACATCTGGAAATCCCTATGTCGTTGCGCCGCCTACCGGCTCGGATACGCAGACATTACGCTATTCAGGCACGACATTAACCGCTAATAGCGCGTTGACGAACAACGGCGCACAAATCGGGATCAACAACGCCCCAGATGCGTCCTACCGCCTGAAGGTGAAACAGTCAACCGACACAGACGGTATCGCCGTTGTGCGAAGTAGCAGCACGTCACAAATCGGGATGTACCACAACGCCAACGGCATTCTCAAAACGAATGCCAACAATATGTTTTTTGAGAGTGCCGGCGTCATTGCCTTATACCCGGCGGGGGGTGGATTCATTTCCCAAGTTTCGATAAACTCACAATCACCCATAAACGTCGCAAGTGGTAACAGCGGGCTATTGCGACTTGATGCGACGTACGCACCAACGGCGGCGGGTGGCGATTATGGTTTCCTGAAAATTTACCCCGACGTCAACCAAACAAGTGCAGCCGACCAGGCGCTTTACGGGGTTGACATAAACCCAAACCTTATCAGCCTGAAAGGGCAGTTATACGGGGTTAGGTACTGGCCGTCTGTTGGTCGATACCTGTTTCAGCCTAACGGCGATACTGTTTCCTCACATTTTCGTGGGCGGCTCGGCATCGGCAGCGGCACCACAGACCCCGTGCGGAGGCTGCACGTTGTGGGCGACATGCGGCTAACCGGAAGTATTGACACGCCGACGGCGGTCATGGGCCGGGACGGGGACGGGGATGTTGCCAACCTTGCGCTTTCCGGTCTTAGTATATCCGCTGGAACCTTGACGGCAACCGACCCAAGTGCGACCAACGAGGCATGGACTATTGACGCCGATGACGCGGATACGGAATTAATAACAACGCAAACGGTTAAGTTCCAGGGCGGCGGCATTACGGTCACGGACTACATTCCGGGTACGGACATTCTTACAATCACATCAACAGAGGCGGACGGGTCAACAACCAACGAAATCCAGCGACTTGATACGTTCGAGATTGTATCGAACACGCTACGGGCCTCACTCCTGAACGATGCGGTGCCGTTTTCGTCCGTCAACCTTTCGCCGTATCTTGACAATACCGACGACCAGGTGGTGGATACGTTCGACATAGTAGCGAACATTCTACGCCTTTCGCTCGAATCCGACGGGCAACCCTTTAAATCCGTTGACCTTTCACCATACGTCAATGTCGGCACCGACCTTTCGTATTCCGGCGCATCTTCGCCGGTTAATCTGAACAGCAGCACGGGCAACGACGTAACGGTTACGGCTGGTGCGGGAATAAGCCTTGCGGCAACGTCTGGCAACTTGACTGTGACAAACAGTGATCCAGACCAATCCACGACGAACGAACTGCAAACCCTTGCGAACACGTCCAACAGCACGACGCACACCGCGACGCTATCTAATTCGGGAGGCTCTTTACAAGTTGCCGAGGGTGCTGGTATTGGGCTTGCAACAACCGGCACAACGTTGGACGGTGTGGTTACAATAACAGCGACCGACCCAAGCCTTACGAACGAGATACAGACGCTTTCAGCCGCAGGGGCCGGGCCAACATCGTATGACATTGAACTAAGCCTTGCAGGCGGCGCTGTCACGCTCACAGAGGGCACAGGAATCAACCTAACCCGAAGCAGCAACACCATTACGGTAGCAAGCACAATCGTGGACACAGACGCGCAAAACCTGACAATAGAGGGAAGCGGCCCGACGTACGACATTGCAATTTCGGGCGGCACAGATGTCACTATTGCAGGAGCCGGAATTTTGACGCTTTCTGAAAGCCCGGCAAATACGCTGATTTTCACCGCCACAGAGGCCGACGGAAACGCTGCCAACGAGGGACTTTTGGGTGTTGGCGCAGGAGGCGCGAACACGGCAACGCTGACTTCTAACACGACTGGGCAAACGCCGGTCACGGTATCGGGTGCTACCGGTATCGGTGTTTCAGAAAGCACGGCATCTAACGGCGGCACGATCACGGTATCCCCAGCAAACGACCTTGCCGCACTTGAAGCGCTTGCGTCCACGGGAATAGCCGTTCGCATTAGTTCGGAGACGTGGGAGCAGCGGACAATAACCGCCGGCACCGGCATATCGGTAGCCGACGGCAACGGCGTGGCCGGAAACCCGACAATCACGAACACGGGCGACCTGTCAGCGACAAACGAACTACAAACCCTGAACAACACAGGGGACGCAACAAGCCACACGGCTACGCTTTCAAATTCCGGCGGTTCGCTGAAACTGAAAGAGGGCACAAACATCACGCTCACCACGGACGTAACCGGGCTAACCGGCGAGGTAACAATATCGGCAACACCTACAAGCGACGGAAACGGCATCTACGGTGATGGCACAACGCCCGGCAGCGGATCGGACGCGCTTCCGCCTGGAGGCTCAACCTTTACGATACCCGGGCAGTATCAGCCGCTTGCGTTCGCAATTGACAACGCAGCAGGGCAGGTGCATACCGCTCTTAGTGTCTCGACGGACTATTGCTCGGATGATGCGATAACGAAATACCTCGTCGGCAAATCGCCGTCCGACTCGCTCGAAATATACAATTTCGATTGTGGCGCGGTGATAAAGGAGACTGGCGGTATTATTGAGATGACCACGGACAGGGAGATGTACCTAAGCGCAGACTCTGTAAATATTGCAACCGTCCCGGCCAGAACTATCGGCGCGGCCATGCTTGCCCAAGACGGCAGCGGTTTTGTGCGCAAAATATCAGGTAGCGTCACCGGGCAGATCCTGCAATGGAACGGCACAAATTGGGCACTCGCGTCGGCACCTACCGGCACGCTGGACGGGGCAGAGAACGGCCTTACGGTGTCTTCGAACAAGGTGCGCCTTGGTGGCACGCTGCTCACAACGACAAGCATCAACAACGCAGGTTTTGACCTTCGGACATACGGCGGCAAATCTTCTCACCAGCAATATACGGGATTCGGCTATACGCCAACGCAGTCGTTTGGCGTGTCAGGTTATGAAGGCACGCCGACGACCGGCGGCACCCCTGTGCAGGACGGTATTGCCGAATTTGTTGCAACATCTTCGGGCGGCTCAGATCAGCCAAACAGCCTCACAATCGGAG